>WNFY01001778.1_pt1 | contig 41209 bp, 32 predicted proteins | sample 5400091 | NCBI WGS metagenome assembly WNFY01 (sample SAMN13153364, study PRJNA577476) | soil metagenome | isolation source: 60 cm soil or saprolite under grassland replicate 1 | place: USA:California | collected 2016-06-15 | reverse complement strand
AGGAGGTCGGATCGCGCGGCTGCCGCCGCGACCAGTGTCGCGACGGAATCCAGCCGCTCGCCGATCGCGGCAGGCGCGGTGAGCGGCGCGGCGAGACGCTGCGCCAGAAGCCGCGAGCCGGCGGCGGTGACCGTGCGATCGATGGCGGAGAGCAGCGAGCCGCGGCGCTCGCCGCTCAAAGTGCGGGCAAGCTCGAGATTGGCGCGGGTCGCCGCGTCGATCAGCAGCGTCGCGCCGCTCGATTCCCGGGCCGGCGGCGAGAGCAGCGGCTTGCCCGCGCGTTGGGTGCGATCGAGATAGGTGACGCATGCGGCCGCCGCGGTCAGCTCGAGCCGAGAGAACGTGCCGAACGCCTGCGTGGTCGACACCGCGAAATACGCCGCGAGCCGCCGCTCGGCGCTCGCGCCGTCGAAGACGTCGCGGGTCAGCGGCGTCACGGCGGCGAGCGAGCGCCACAACGATGCCAATTCGGCGTCCTCATAGAGCGCGTCCGAGACGAGGATCTCGCCGGGCTCGAGCCGCGCGATCTCGGCGGCGAGACTCTCCCGCCCGCACTCGGTCACGCGAAACTCGCCGGTCGATATGTCGAGGAACGCGATGGCAAACCGGCTTTCCGCCTCCGCCGAGGAGCTGCGGGCGCGCGCAACCGCCGCCAAATAATTGTTGCGGCGAGCGTCGAGCAGAGAATCCTCGGTCAGCGTGCCCGGCGTGACCAGCCGCACGACGTCGCGGCGCACCACGCTCTTGCCGCCGCGCCGCCGCGCTTCGGCCGGATCCTCGAGCTGCTCGCAAACGGCGACGCGATGCCCGAGCGCGATGAGCCGGTGCAGATATTCCTCGGCCCGCTCGACCGGGACGCCGCACATCGGGATGTCGCGATCGAGATGCTTGCCGCGCTTGGTCAGCACGATGCCGAGCGCGCGGCTGGCGATCTCGGCGTCCTGGAAAAACAATTCGTAGAAATCCCCCATTCGGTAGAACAGCAGGCCATCGGGGTGGCCCGCCTTGATCTCGAGGTACTGCGCCATCATCGGGGTGACGCGATCCTCGCTCCCGGCGCGGAAGCCGCGGGCGGCGTCCTCGCCCGGCTCGGCGGCGGTCGGCGGCGGGGGCGGCAATTTGAGCTCCATGCGCGACGACGCTAGCAGATGCCGCACGGCATTTCATGGCCGCAGCCCGGGCGCCCACAGCGGCCAGTGAATCTGCGCACCCGGCGGCGTCCTTGAGTCGGAGCCCTCGCTTCCGCTAACGTCGGGCCATCTCTCGAGGGAACGCGCCCAGGAGGGCACCGAATGGACACGTCCGCCAAGTCCGGCGGCCGCAAAGCGCGGCAGACCTTCACCGAGCAGGAGGCGCTGCAATTCCATCAGCAGGGCCGCCCCGGCAAGATCGAGGTCATGGCGACCAAGCCGATGGCGACCCAGCGCGATCTGTCGCTGGCGTATTCGCCGGGCGTGGCGGTCCCGGTCAAGGCGATCGCGGAGAATCCCGATCGCGCCTACGATTACACCGCCAAAGGCAATTTCGTCGCGGTGATCACCAACGGCACCGCCATTCTCGGCCTCGGCAATCTCGGCGCGCTCGCCGCCAAGCCGGTCATGGAAGGCAAGGCGGTGCTGTTCAAGCGCTTCGCGGACGTGGATTCGATCGATCTCGAAGTGTCGACCGAGGATCCCGACGCCTTCGTCAATTGCGTGCGCTACCTCGGAAAAACCTTCGGCGGCATCAATCTCGAGGACATCAAGGCGCCGGAATGTTTCCTGATCGAGCAGCGGCTGCGCGAGCTGCTCGATATTCCGGTGTTCCACGACGACCAGCACGGAACCGCCATCATCGCCGCGGCGGGCCTGCTCAATGCGCTCGACCTCACCGGTCGCGAGATCGCATCGACCAAGCTGGTGTGCAACGGCGCCGGCGCGGCCGGCATCGCCTGCCTCGAGCTGCTCAAGGCGATCGGATTCGCGCCGCAGAACGTGATCCTGTGCGACACCAAGGGCGTGATCTACCGCGGCCGCCAGCAGGGCATGAACCAGTGGAAGTCGGCGCATGCGGTCGAGACCGAGGCCCGCAGCCTCGCCGACGCGCTCGAGGGCGCCGACGTTTTCTTCGGCCTCTCGGCCAAGGGCGCGGTCACTCCGGAGATGGTGAAGGTCATGGGGCCGAAGCCGATCATCTTCGCGATGGCAAATCCCGATCCGGAGATCACGCCGGAGGAAGTCGCCGCGGTGCGCGACGACGTCATCATGGCAACCGGCCGCTCCGACTACCCGAACCAGATCAACAATGTGCTGGGCTTCCCCTATATCTTCCGCGGCGCGCTCGACGTCCAGGCGACCAGCATCAATATGGAGATGAAAATCGCGGCCGCGCGCGCGCTCGCGCAGCTGGCGCGCGAGGACGTGCCCGACGAAGTCGCCGCCGCCTATGGCGCGCGCCCGAAATACGGACCCGAATACATCATCCCGGTGCCGTTCGACCCGCGCCTGATCTCCTCGGTGCCGCCGGCGGTCGCCCGCGCCGCGATGGACACCGGCGTCGCGCGCAAGCCGCTCGTCGACATGGAGGGGTATCGTCAGCAGCTGCGAACGCGGCTCGATCCGGTCGCCGGCGTGCTCGCGCGGGTGTTCGAGCGGCTGCGGCGCCAGCCCAAGCGCGTCGTGTTCGCGGAGGGCGAGGAAGAGCAGGTCATCCGCGCGGCCGCCCTGTTCGTGCACCAGGCGCTCGGAACGGCGCAGCTCGTCGGCCGCGAGGAACGCGTGCGCGAAACCGCGAAGACTGCCGGCATCGAGCTTGTCGACGGCATCGAGATCTTCAACGCCCGGCTTTCGCGGCGCAATTCCGCCTATGCCGCATTCTTGTACGAGCGGCTGCAGCGCCAAGGCTATTTGTTTCGCGATTGCCAGCGGCTGATCAACCAGGATCGCAACCATTTCGCCGCCGCCATGGTGGCGCTCGGCGACGCCGACGCGATGGTCACCGGGGTGACCCGCAATTTCTCGGTCGCGCTCGAGGATGTGCGGCACTGCATCGACGTCAAGCCCGGGCATCGGGTGATGGGGGTTTCGCTGGTGCTCGCGCGCGGACGCACCGTCGTCGTCGCCGACACCGCGGTCACCGAAATGCCGGACGCCGAGGACCTCGCCGAGATCGCGGTCGAGGCCGCGGGCGTCGCGCGCAAGCTCGGCTACGAGCCGCGTCTCGCCTTGCTGGCGTTCTCCAATTTCGGCCAGCCGCCGGGCGAGCGCGCGGAACGCATTCAGAACGCGGTGCGCATTCTCGACCAGCGCCGCGTCGATTTCGAATACGACGGCGAGATGTCGCCCGACGTCGCGCTCAACCGCGACAAGATGGCGGCCTATCCGTTCTGCCGCCTGTCGGGGCCCGCCAACGTGCTGATCATGCCGGCGTTCCACTCCGCCTCGATCTCGACCAAGATGCTGCAAGAGCTCGGCGGCGCGACCGTGATCGGACCGTTGCTGGTCGGCCTCGACATGCCGGTGCAGATCGTGCAGCTCGCCACCACCGAGTCCGACCTCGTCAACATGGCGGCGCTCGCCGCCTACAACGTCAGCGGCTGATATCGCCCATGACCGAGGCTCGACTGTCCGGCGTCATCGCCGCGATCGCCACCGCCGTCGAGGATGACGGCGAGCCCGATTGCGCCCGCTCGACCGCGTTCGCGAAATTTTTGCTCGATCACGGCTGCGACGCGCTCAACGTGCTGGGCACCACCGGCGAGGCAACGTCGTTTTCGACCGAGCAGCGGCGCAAGCTCATGACCGCGTATCGCCAGGCGGGCCTGCCCATGGAACGCCTGATGGTCGGAACGGGAGCCGCGGCGGTTCGCGATGCGGTCGAATTGACCCGGCATGCGGCCGAGCTCGGGTTCGCGGCCGCGCTGGTGCTGCCGCCGTTCTATTACAAGGGAATCGCCGACGATGGGCTCGTGGCCTACCTCGAAGCGATCGTGGCCGCGACCCGGCACCGACCGATTCCGATCTATCTCTATCATTTCCCGGCGCTGTCGGGCATTCCCTGGCACGTCGGTCTGCTCGGCCGCATCGTTTCCACCTTCGGCAGCCGGATTGCGGGACTGAAGGATTCCTCGGGCGAGCTCGGCTTTGCCCGGGCGGCGGCCGCGGTCGCGCCGGGCTTTGCCGTGTTTCCCTCGAACGAGGCGGCGCTGCTCGAAGCCCGCAACGGGCCGTTTGCCGGCTGCATTTCCGCGACCGTCAACCTCAACGCGGATCTTTGCGCGCGCGCCTATGCGAGCGGCGATGCGGTCGCGCTCGAGGCGGCGGTGAAGATCCGCAAGCTGTTCGACGGCAAGCCGCTGGTTGCCGGCGTCAAGGCGCTGATCGCGCATATTCACGCCGATGCGGCCTGGGCGCGGGTGATGCCGCCGCTGACGGCATTCTCGGCCGCCGACCGCGCCGGCGCGGTCGCGGGCTACGATGCGGTGCGGGCCCGGCGGGTGGCTTGAATTCGCCGGCGTTGACGCATTGCGCGGCCCTGACTATAAGCAGCGCGCCTCGGGACGCTTGCCGCCCGCGGGCTTTCTGAAAACGCGACAATGATGCCGGCAGCGGCGTCGATGCGGAATTCGATCGACCATGGCCAACACCAAGTCCGCCAAGAAAGCCGCGCGCAAGATCGCGCGGCGCGCCGTCGTCAACAAGTCGCGCCGCTCGCGCGTGCGCAATTACGTGCGCAGGGTCGAGGAGGCGATCACCGCCGGCGACCGCAATAACGCGCTTGCGGTGATGAAGGAGGCCGAGCCGCAGATCATGCGCGCAGCCCAGAAGGGCGTCCTGCACAAGAACAGCGCCAGCCGCAAAGTATCGCGTCTGGTCGCGCGGATCGCCAAGCTCGGCGCTGGACCGGCATCCCCTTAAGTCGCTTCTCCCAGAGCCGGATCACGATCGGAACATCGCCGCCAGCGCCGCGGCGGCGAGCAGAAGCCAGGCGGCGATCAGGACGGCGCCTCCGCTCGGCGCCGCCATCGCAAACAGGCGACGCCCGGCGAAGGCGCGCAAGGCGAGATCGCCGGCGAACAGCGTCGAGCCCAGCACGAAGCCCGCAAGCGCCAGGATGCCGAGCGGCCGCGAGATCAGTCCGCGGTCGAGCGCCGCGATGCCGGCCATGACCGCAGGCGCGTGCAGCAGCAGCTGATAGCCGGCAGAATCCAGCCCGGCGCCGGGCTTGACGTGCGCCGATGCGGCGGCGAGCGCGATGCCGCCAGCCCCCATCAATCCGGCGAGGATCATCAAGATGCTCAGCGATATGTCCATGGCTGCACCGTCCCGGTCGGACTCGAGCGCAATGTGGCGGCAAATATCGCAGGATTCCACCGGCTCACGGCTCGATCCGACCGGCAGCACGGTTTCGCTGCTTCTTCCTCCCTCAATCCGGTGCTTTTTTTTGCTCACGCACGTGAGCTCGTCGATCGGGCGAGATTGCGGCGCAATCGTCTGCCATCCAGGCAGCCGCCGTGGATTGCGAGGTCGTAGCGGCCCGTTCGAAACCGCCGACACGGGCGTCGTCCCGCGCTTGTTGCGCGAATGTCACATGGGGGCGAAAAACGTCACCCGCGCGGGAACGGATGACGGTTCGGCGGCGGACGGCGTCGTCTCGAGGTTTCGGCCCAATTTCGCGCGGTCACGAAAACTCACTGATTCGCAAGGGCTTGTTTAGATAGTACCAAACATTCGTCGGAATCCCGCCCGGCGTGCCGCGCCGCCCGGCGGCGCGCCGCGCGCCGCGTATCGGGCGTGCGGCTCGGCATCCGGCCGCATAAGCCCAAGAATTTCGCGCGGCGATTCAAGCATTTGGATTGTCCCCGCGAAGGCAGCGCCCGGGCCGCGGGAGAGCCCGCCGCCGCGGTGTCGCAAAAGGTTCTTGCGGCCCTCAGAGCGCCTGTGTAATGTCCCATCACCTCCGCGGTTCCAGCGGCTTCAAACAAAGTTTCGGCGTTCACGCTCATCAATCGTGAGAACGGAAGTGTTTTGTCCGGAGATGAGCGCGTCCGTCAGTGATGCGTAAGACCCTGGGGACGTCGAGGACTTTGGTTGAACTTCGCGACTTCGTTGTTCTCATGCGTAGTGTCGCGAAGCGATCTTGAAGAAACTAAAAAACCCAAGGCGCTAGACATCGCGGTATGGCAGCCGTGGTGATCAGGGGGCATCATGAGAACGACGTTGCAAGGGTCGGTCGAACCGATCAGCTCGCTTTCCCGACATCCATTGAGCGTATTTCGCCGCACGGCGCGCGCGTTCAAGTTGCGCGCCCGATTTCGCAACGATGCTGCGCGTCACGGCGTCATGCCGTCGAGCGCGACGGCGCCGCCGGGCCGCTGAGCCCGCCGCTTCCCGCGTTCGTTTCACCGCTTTCCGTCCCAGTCCGGTCCACCGGGTCCGATCGATGTCGACCGAGGATCTGCGGAGCACATGAATGTTGAAGCCGCCCGAGCCGGCGCCCGTGGTCTTCCCTCTGCCTGGAACCCTGACGGCCCCGCCCAAACCCCTGCGAAAGACCCTCGAGATGACGAGCACGGACCTGGAGCAATGGTCGCGGGTCAAGCAGCGGCTCCGGGCCGAAGTCGGCGACGACATCTTCTCCAGCTGGTTCGCGCGGATGGATCTCGACGGTCTCGACGACGACGTGGTCCGGCTCTCGGTGCCGACCCGGTTCCTGAAGAGCTGGATTCAGGCGCATTACGCCGAACGGGTGCTGGCCTGCTGGAAATCCGAGCAGCCGCTGGTGCGCCGGATCGAGGTCAGCGTGCGTTCCGCGGTGCTGCGCAACAATTGCACCAAGCCGAAATCCGAGCGCAGTGAATCGACGCGCGACGGCCGGGAATATCCGATGGAATCCGCCAATCACCGCCCCTTCACGGTGCCGGCCGCGACCCAGCAGGAGGCGCTCGGCGGCTCGCCGCTCGATCCGCGCCTGAGCTTCGACCTGTTCGTCGTTGGCCGTTCCAACACGCTCGCTCATGCGGCCGCCAAACAGGTCGCCAATGGCCGTCGCGGCGAAGCGGTGATGTTCAATCCGCTCTACATTCACGCCGGCGTCGGGCTCGGCAAGACGCACCTGCTGCAGGCGATCGCCTGGGCCGGAAACGCCGGGAACGGCCGCAAGGTGCTCTACCTCACCGCCGAACGCTTCATGTATGGATTCGTGTCGGCGCTGAAGACCCAGACCGCGATCGCATTCAAGGAGGCGCTGCGCGCCATCGACGTGCTGGTGATCGACGATCTGCAGTTCCTGCAAGGCAAATCGACCCAGGCCGAGTTCTGTCACACCCTCAACGCCCTGATCGATGCCGGCCGGCAGGTGGTGGTCGCCGGCGACCGACCTCCCTCCGACCTCGAGAGCCTCGACGACCGCGTCCGCTCGCGGCTTGCCGGCGGTCTCGTCGTCGAGATGGGCTCGCACGAGGAGGAGCTGCGGCTGGAGATCCTCAAGTCCCGCGTGGCGATTGCGCGGTTGCACCATCCGGGCTTCGACGTGCCCGCCCCGGTGCTGGCGTTCGTGGCCAAGACCATCACCCACAACGGCCGCGATCTCGACGGCGCGCTCAACCGCCTGCTCGCCCACAACAAGCTCACCGGCCATGCGGTGACCCTGGAAATGGCGGAATGCGCCGTGCGCGACCTGGTGCGGCCGCAGGATCCCAAGCGCGTGCGCATCGAGGACATCCAGCGCACCGTCGCGCGGCAGTACAACGTCAGCCGTGCGGATCTCTTGTCCTCGCGTCGCACCGCCAACGTGGTGCGTCCGCGCCAGATCGCGATGTATCTCGCCAAGACCCTGACGTTGCGCTCGCTGCCCGAGATCGGCCGGCGGTTCGGCGGCCGCGACCACACCACGGTGCTGCACGCGGTGCGCAAGATCGAGGCGCTGGTCGGCAACGATAACGCGACCGCCGACGAGGTCGAGCTGCTCAAGCGCCTGCTGCAGGAGTAGCGCCGGGGCAAAAACCTTGGGACCGGCGGCCGGCCCCGGACCGGCCGCCCTTGCCTAAGCCGCGCAGTCACGCCACTTTCAAGCCCGGGCGCCGCAATGGGGCCGGGGTGCGGCGCCCTGCGCGCCCAAGAACCACGCCCAAGCGGGGTCCGTCATGAAAGTCACCGTCGAGCGCGCCGCGCTGTTGCGATCCCTGGGCCACGTGCACCGGGTCGTGGAGCGGCGCAACACCATTCCGATTCTCGCCAACGTGCTGATCCGCGCCGAGGAGGCGAAGCTCGCGCTCAAAGCCACCGATCTCGACCTGGAAGTCATCGAGACGATCCCGGCCGAGGCCGGCCCGGCCGGAGCCACGACGGTGCCGGCGCACATGTTCTACGACATCGTGCGCAAGCTCCCGGAAGGCACCCAGATCCTGCTCGAGGCCTCGGGCGACCGCGCGAGCCTGGCGCTGCGCGCGGGGCGCTCGCGGTTCTCGCTGCAGACGCTGCCCGAGAGCGATTTTCCCGATCTCGCCGCCGGCGAGATGACGCACAAATTCGCGCTCGCCGCCAAGGATCTCAAGCGGCTGATCGACAAGACCCAGTTCGCGATCTCGACCGAGGAGACGCGCTATTACCTCAACGGCATCTATTTGCACACCGCCGGAAACGGGCAATCGAGCGCGCTGCGCGCGGTCGCGACCGACGGCCACCGTCTGGCGCAGCTCGATCTGCCGGCGCCGCAAGGCGCGGCGGGAATGCCGGGCGTCATCGTGCCGCGCAAGACGGTGGGCGAGGTGCAGCGCCTGATCGAGGACGGCGAAGCCGAAGTCGGCATCGAGCTCTCGCAGACGAAGATCCGCTTCACGCTCGGCGACGTGGTGCTGACCTCGAAATTGATCGACGGCACGTTTCCGGATTACGCCCGCGTCATTCCGCTCGGCAACGACAAGAAGCTCACGATCGACAAGGCGGATTTCGCCGCCGCCGTCGACCGCGTCTCGACGGTGTCGAGCGAGCGCGGCCGCGCCGTGAAGCTGGCGGTTTCCGGCAGCAAGCTCGTGCTGTCCGTGACCAATCCGGATTCCGGCAGCGCCACCGAGGAGCTCGAAGTCGAATACGATGCCGAGCCGCTCGATATCGGCTTCAACTCCCGCTACCTGCTCGACATCGCCGGGCAGATCGAAGGGGAGACCGCGGTGCTCAAGCTCGCCGATCCGGGCTCGCCGACCTTGATCGAGGACCGCGACGCCAAGGACGCGCTCTACGTGCTGATGCCGATGCGGGTGTAAGCGGAAGACCGGAGAACGGATGACGCTGAGCGGAAAGAGGCAGTGTCCGCAGAGTCGGAGCATGCCCGGTGACTCGTGATCTGTTAGGATAAGCCGCTTGTGATCTGTTAGGATAAGCCGCTTGCTCCAGTTCCCTCTCCCCTTGTGGGAGAGGGTGGCGAGGGCCACGCAAGTGGCCCGCGCCGGGTGAGGGGTCAGTGCCCAACGACGCACATCATCGTCCCGTCGGCGGCCGAAACCGCGGTGCCGCACGTCGAATGCGCCGCGAGCCTACGGACGCGGAATCCAAGATGTGGTGGCTCTTGCGCGATCGGCGGCTCGTAGGTTTCAAATTCCGTCGGCAGGTGCCTTTTCGATATTACATTCTCGATTTCGTGTGCTTCAATCGGCAGATCGTAGTGGAAGTCGACGGAAGTCAGCATGGATCGCAACGGGATCAGATCAGAGACGCTGCTTTGGCTGCCGAGGGATTTCGCGTACTTCGCTATTGGAATAACGATGTGCTGCAGCGACCGCGTGCCATTCTGGAAGACTTGTTGATCAAGCCCGAAGCTTGACCGCAAGGGACCCCTCACCCGGCACCTCGCTGCGCTCGGTGCCACCCCTCTCCCACAAGGGGAGAGGGGAGTTCCCCGTGTCGGGAGGCCGAATATCAAGCGAGAGGCCGAATTCAACTGCGGGCGGCTTGTGGGGTTTGAGCATTTCCATTGCGTTTGCGGCCTGCGATCTGTCATCCGTCGTCCGTGGCCCGTCCTCCGAAAGACCCCTCACCCGGCACCTCGCTGCGCTCGGTGCCGCCCTCTCCCACAAGGGGAGAGGGGAATTCCCCGCGTGGCAAAGCCGAGGACGATCCTAACAGCACGGACAAGGGATACCCGCGGGCGGCGCGCATCTGCCGCCTGGCGCTGACCAATTTCCGCAGCTATCGCGCGGCGCAAATTGCGTTCGAGCACGCGCCAATCGTGCTGCTGGGCTCGAACGGCGCCGGCAAGACCAATCTGCTCGAGGCGATCTCGTTCTTGGCGCCGGGCCGCGGGTTGCGGCGCGCGACGCGCGAGGACGTGGCGTTCTCGGAAGGCGACGGCTCCTGGGCGGTCGCCGCGGAAGTCGAAGCCGCGCTCGGGCTCGCCACGCTCGGCACCGGCGTCGAGCCGCCCTCGGGCGAAGCCGAGGCGCGCAGCCGCCTGTGCCGCATCGATCGCGAGCCGGTGGCATCCGCCGCCGCCTTTGCCGACCACCTCCGGGTGGTGTGGCTGGTGCCGGCGATGGATCAGCTGTTCGCCGGGCCCGGCTCGGAACGGCGGCGCTTCCTCGACCGGCTGGTGCTCGCGGTCGATGCCGGCCACGGCAGCCGGGTCGCGGCGCTCGAACGCTCGCTGCGCTCGCGCAACCGCCTGCTCGAGGACCAGAACCCGGACCCGCATTGGCTCGATGCGGTGGAGCGCGAGACCGCGGAGCTCGCGGTCGCGGTCGCGGCCGCGCGGGTCGAGACCGTGCGGCGCCTCGGCGCGGCGCTCGCCGAGAAGCGAGCCCAAGCCTCGGCGTTTCCGTGGGCCGCGATCGCGCTCTCCGGATCGGTCGAGAACGCGCTCGAGGCGCATGCGGCAAGCGAGGTCGAGGATCGCTACCGCGCCTTGCTCAAGCAAGGCCGCGCGCGCGATGCCGCCGCCGGCCGCACCCTCGACGGCCCGCATCTCACCGATCTCGCCGTCGTTCACGGACCCAAGGGAATCGCGGCGGGCGAGACCTCGACCGGCGAGCAGAAGGCGCTGCTGATCGATCTCGTGCTGGCCCATGCGGGCCTGGTCGCGCACATGACCGGCTTGGCGCCGGTGCTGCTGCTCGACGAGGTCGTCGCCCACCTCGATCCGGTCCGGCGCGCGGCGCTGTTCGCGGCGCTCGAAAACCTCGGCGCGCAGGTTTTTCTCAGCGGGGCCGACCCCGCGGCATTCGCCGAGATCGCGTCCCGCGCGGAGGTATTCGCGGTCAGCCCGGGGCGCGTCGAGCCGTGGCAATAAGGGACGCGCGACCCTATATTGTGCTTGACAAAAGGCTTTGTCGTCTGCGCGTTTTTCGCCGTCCGGCTGAACCCAAAAGTCAAGCATAATCAGCGCGTTATCATCCCCTACTTTGCGCTGTACGACCCCCGGTTTTCGTGTCACACCAAGCGTGCAAAGCAGAGCAAATCGTTGACTGATTCGAAGCTGCCCATGGCCGAACCTGCCCGTCAAAAACTGCCCCGGCCGACGCCCTCCGACTACGACGCGGAATCGATCAAGGTCCTCAAGGGCCTCGACGCCGTCCGCAAGCGTCCCGGCATGTACATCGGCGACACCGATGACGGCTCGGGCCTGCACCACATGGTCTACGAGGTCGTCGACAACGCCATCGACGAGGCGCTCGCGGGCTATGCCAAGGAGGTCGTGGTCACGCTCAATCCCGACGGCTCCTGCACGGTCTGCGACGACGGCCGCGGCATTCCGACCGACATCCACAAGGGCGAGGGCGTCTCCGCCGCCGAAGTCATCATGACGCAGCTCCATGCCGGCGGAAAATTCGACCAGAATTCCTACAAGGTCTCCGGCGGGCTGCACGGCGTCGGCGTCTCGGTCGTCAACGCGCTTTCGAGCTCCCTCAAGCTGAAAGTCTGGCGCGACGGCAAGGAGCACGCCATGGAATTCCGCGACGGCGTCGCGGTTTCGCCGCTGGCGGTGGTGGGCGCCGGCTACGATCGCCAGGGCACCGAGGTGACGTTCCTGCCGTCGCCCAAGACCTTCACCATGCTCGAGTTCGATTTCGCCACGCTCGAGCACCGGCTGCGCGAGCTCGCCTTCCTCAATTCCGGGGTGTTGATCGTTCTCTCCGACAAGCGCCACGCCGTCGAGAAGCGCGAGGAGATGCGCTACGAGGGCGGGGTCGAGGCCTTCGTCAAATATCTCGATCGCAACAAGACCGCGCTGATCCCCGTGCCGATCGTCATCAAGGCGGAGCGCGACGGCGTCACGGTCGAGGCGGCGCTGACCTGGAACGACGGCTATCACGAGACGGTGCTCTGCTTCACCAACAACATCCCGCAACGCGACGGCGGCACGCACCTCGCCGGCTTCCGCGGCGCCCTCACGCGTCAGGTCACCGGTTATGCGGAAGCAAGCGGCATCGCCAAGCGCGACAAGGTGGCGCTCACCGGCGACGATTGCCGCGAGGGTTTGACCGCGGTCTTGTCCGTCAAGGTGCCGGACCCGAAGTTCTCCTCGCAGACCAAGGACAAGCTCGTGTCCTCGGAAGTGCGGCCGGTGGTCGAGGGCGTCATCAACGAGATGCTGCAGGCCTGGTTCGAGGAACATCCCTCGGAAGCCAAGGCGATCGTCGGCAAGGTGGTCGAGGCGGCGGCCGCGCGCGAGGCGGCCCGCAAGGCGCGCGAGCTCACGCGGCGCAAGGGCGCGCTCGACGTCGCCTCGCTGCCCGGCAAGCTCGCCGACTGCCAGGAGCGCGATCCGGCGAAATCCGAGCTGTTCCTCGTCGAGGGCGATTCCGCCGGCGGCTCGGCCAAGCAGGGCCGCAACCGCGAGTTCCAGGCGGTGCTGCCGCTGCGCGGCAAGATCCTCAACGTCGAGCGCGCGCGCTTCGACAAGATGCTGTCGAGCCAGGAGATCGGCACGCTGATCACCGCGCTCGGCACCGGCATCGGCCGCGAGGAATTCAATGCCGACAAGCTGCGCTACCACAAGATCATCATCATGACGGATGCCGACGTCGACGGCTCGCACATCCGCACCCTGCTGTTGACCTTCTTCTTCCGGCAGATGCCGGAACTGATCGAGCGCGGCCACATCTACATCGCGCAGCCGCCGCTCTACAAAGTGACGCGGGCAAAGTCCGAGCAATATCTCAAGGACGAGCGGGCGCTCGAGGATTACCTCATCGGGTCCGGGCTCGAGGACGCGGTGCTGCGCACCTATACCGGCGAGGAGCGGGCGGGCCGGGATTTGCGAAAACTGGTCGAGGAGGCGCGCACGATCCGCAATCTGCTGACCGGGCTGCACAGCCGCTATAACCGCAAGGTGATCGAGCAGGCCTCGATCGCCGGCGTGCTCACGCCGCGCATCACCGGCGATCCGGAGAAGGCCGAGGCCGCCGCGCTCTATATCGCGCGAAGGCTCGATGCGCTCTCGGACGAGACCGAGCGCGGCTGGGAAGGGCGTTTCGACAACGGCTTTCATTTCTCCCGCACGGTGCGCGGGGTCAAGGAGGTCGCCATCATCGACGAGGCGCTGCTCGGCTCCGCCGACGCCCGCAAGCTCGACGATTTCGCGGCCTCGCTCCAGGAGGTCTATGCCCGACCGGGAACTCTGCGCCGCAAGGACGAGGAGAAGCCGATCTACGGCCCGGTCGGGTTGTTCGAGGAGATCACCGGCGCGGGCCGCAAGGGCGTGGCGCTGCAGCGCTACAAGGGACTCGGCGAGATGAACCCCAATCAATTGTGGGAGACGACGCTCGATACCGACGCGCGCTCGCTGCTGCAGGTGAGGGTCAAGGAGGTCGACGAGGCCGACGACATCTTCACCAAGCTGATGGGCGACGTGGTCGAACCGCGCCGCGAGTTCATCCAGGAGAACGCGCTCGCCGCGCGCGTCGACGTGTGAGCATCGCGCGCGATAGTCGACAACGTCTCGTTGTAAATGCGAATTGGCTCGCAAATAGAAGGTGTTTTTTGACGAATTGAATGGGCTTAAACCATTCAAACCGCAAGGAATTTCTGTGAACGCACACCGAAAAATGGCACCGAATCGCAGGAATCCGCCGGGACTGCAGCCTCCCGCGCTCAATGGCCCGGCAGCACCAGCACCTTGGGGTCCTTCGGGAGACTGGCGCGCGAGAGCAGGATCGAGGGCGTCTCGTGGACCGCGACCTCCCAGTTCTCTCTGGCGCGATCGAGAAAGCGCTCGAGCGTGAACGCGCTGAAATAATGCATCGGGATCATCATCGGCGCCTTGAGGGCTTGGAGCACTTCCATCATGCCCTCGAGGTCGAGCGTGTAGGTGCCGTCGACCGGCGCCAGCACCACGTCGAGGCGGCCGATGTCGTCGAGCTGCTGCTTGGTGAGCGTGTGATGCAGATGGCCGAGATGGGCGATGCACAGCTGCGCGACCTCGAACACGAAGATCGAATTGCCGTGGCGCTCGGTGCCGCCTCCCCAGTCGCGGATGTTGGTCGGCACGTTGCGAACCCGCACGTCCTGAAAGCTCATGTCGCGGAGCGCCGGCGAGCCGTCGTCGTTCCAGCCGCGCAGCACGAACTTGATGGCCGGATCCGGCGCATTCGTAAAGTGCGTCGAGTGCGCGTGGTTCATGGTGACGATGTCGGGCAGCATCGGCGGCTTGAGGTAATCGTTGTAGTCGGTCGCGATGCGCACGAGACGCGGGCTTTCGATCAGGAAGGTCGAATGGCCGACATAGGTGAGGCGCACCTCGCCTTCGCCGATCGCCGCGCGCTCGAATTTCACGAAACGGACGTCGGGCAGGCCGGCGATGAACCCGGGACATCGGCGCTCCGCGTCGCCCGGCGCGGACGGCGGCTCCGCCGCGAGCGCGCGGGCGCCCGGCAAGGCGAGCGCGAGCGCCGCGAACAAGAGACGCAAGACGTTCGCGACAGATGGCATGCGAGGCTCCCGGGCTCGAGCGATGCCAGCATAGCAAAGCGGGCGCGGCATGCGAGCCGGCGTCAAGGTTCACGAAGCGGCGAGGCTCTTGCTTTTCCCTCCCCGGAGGGGAAGGTCGCGCGGTCCAAGTCGGATGTTTCCGACTTGGACCAATTTTCATGATTGGCCGAACTCGGGAACACCCGAGTTCGGCGAGCGCGCGGGGTGGGGAGGCGATGAAGAACCCCACCCGGCCCGCGTCCAAGGACGCTCGCCGACCTCCCTGAAGGGGAGGTAGAAGCGCCTATTGCAATCCGACGATCAGGCCTTTCGGCGTCACCACCACCCAGCGGCCGTCCTGGCGCTTGATCTCCTCGACGCGGCCCACGCCCGGCAGATTGTCGCCCGGCTCGATCTCGATGATGCCGTAGCGGCCCTCGACCAGCGCCGCGCCGCGATAGGCCTTGCGCAGCACCCAGCCGTCGACCACCCCGGGCTTCGCCGGCTTGGCGCCCGGCGCGGCCGCAATCGAGCCGGTGGTCTCGGCCGCCGGGGTGGGCGGCGGCGCGGCCGCGGCCGCGGCATGGCGCTCCGTGTTGTGGCGATCGAGCTTGTCGATCGCCTCGGTGAGCTTCGCAAACTGCGCGGTCGAGCTCGAAAACGAGGCGTTGAGGCTGGCGCGGACCGCCGCGACATTGTCGCCGATCGTTTTCAGATTCGTGCGCAGCTGCGCGACGGAATCCTTGAGCGCCCGAATTTCCTCCGAGGCGTCGCCATGTGCCGCCGCGGCCGGGGCAGCCGGCGGTGGCGGCGGCGCGAGCAGACGGCCGATTTCGGCGACCGCGAGCGAGCCGCCGATCGCGCCGAGGCTCGCCGAGAGCGCAAGGCACGCGGCGAGCAGCGCGAAACGGCGCGGGCGCCGCTCGGTCGCGGCCGCGGCCGCAACCGGGGTGCTCACGCTCGGGTTCGGGACCGGACTTTCCACACGCGGCGCTACGCCCGGTGACGGGCCGAGGATTGCCGCGCGCGGCAATGCCGGCGGCTCCTTGCGCGCATGCGCGGCTTGGATGCTGGCCGGTTCGGGCGGCATTTGCCGCTGCGGCGTTTCGGCCGCGGCCGGAGCGGGCGCATCCGCAACCTTGGGCGCCGTCGCGATCGTGCATTCCTGGGCAATCATCGCGCATTCCTGGGCGATCTCGGTTGCGCGTGCGGTGCCGCCCGGCTCGGGCACAGCTCCAATCGCGATCGTCTCCGTGGCATCGTCGGCTTGCGGCGTATTCCTGCGCTTCTTCATGGGCTCGTCCCCGTTCGGATTCACCCATTCGTAACCATGCGGTGCTTACCAATTGGTTAGCGCCGCCGGACACGGAGCGGACGCGCGCAACGCGCTCAGGCCGGCAGACCGTTCTGCTGCGCCAGCGCCTCGAGCGAAGTCTCGGGCCGGGCGCCGAGATGCTGGATCACTTCGGCGGCGGCGAGCGCGCCGAGTCTGGCCGCGGTCGAAAGATCGACGCCGCGCGCGAGCCCGAACAGGAATCCCGCCGCGAATAGATCTCCGGCGCCGGTCGCGTCGACCAGCCGCTCGATCGGAACCGCGGCGACGCGCTGCGTGCCCTCCCGGGAAACGATGCAGCAGCCTTGCTCGCTGCGGGTCACTACCGCAAGAGCGGCGTCCCGGCGCAGGGCGGAAACCGCGGTGTCGAAATCCGCGGTCTGATAGAGGCTCTTGACTTCCGATTCGTTGGCGAAGGTGACGTCGACTATTCCGCCGCGGATCAGCTGCAGGAATTCCTCGCGCCAGCGATCGACGCAGAACGCGTCCGACAAGGTCAGCGCCACCAGCCGCCGCGCCTCGTGGGCGACGCCGGCCGCCTTGAGGAAGGCGTCCTTGGCGTTCTTGGGGTCCCACAGATAGCCCTCGAGATAGGTGATGGCGCTCGCGGCGACCATCTCGGCATCGATATCGTCGGGACCGAGCTCCTGCGCGGCCCCCAGATAGGTATTCATGGTGCGCTCGCCGTCGGGCGTGACCAGGATGTAGCAGCGCCCGGTCGAAGCACCACGCGCGGCGGGCGGAGTGTCGAAGGCGACGCCCACCGCGCGGATGTCATGCGCGAAGGTGCGGCCGAGCTCGTCGTCCCTGACCTTGCCGATGAATGCCGCGGAGGCGCCGAAGCTCGCGACGCCGACGATGGTATTGGCGGCCGAGCCGCCGGAGATTTCGATCGCCGGCCCCATCGCCGCATAGATCGACTGGGCGCGCGCCGCGTCGATCAGCGTCATCGCGCCTTTCTGCATGCCGTGGCGGAGCAAGAAATCTTCCCGCGCGCGGCCGATGATGTCGACGATGGCGTTCCCGATGCCGAGAACGTCGAAGCGGGTGATGGCCATGGAGCTCGAGTGATCGGCGGAAAGGGCCGCGCACTATAGCGAGCATCCGCGAGCCGGCAAGCACGCCCGAGACCGCACGCCCGAGATCGGGCTTCGCCGGCGAAGCGTTGCGCGTCCGCCAAACATGCCCGAGCCCTTGCGCCGAGCCGCGGCGTCGTGGCATGTGGCGCGGCCGCGATGATTGGGGATCGTCAATGCCGTTCAGGGAGCGCGTGTTCTCCGGGGTGCAGCCGACCGGCAATCTGCATCTCGGCAATTATCTCGGCGCGATCACCCGTTTCGTCGCCTTGCAGGCGAACTACGAGTGCCTGTACTGCGTGGTCGATCTGCACGCCATCACCCAATGGCAGGATCCGGCCGAATTGCCGCACCACACCCGCGAGGTCACCGCGGCGTTTCTCGCCTGCGGCATCGATCCCAAGAAGAACATCGTGTTCAACCAGAGCCAGGTTGCCGAGCACGCCGAGCTCGCCTGGATCTTCAACTGCGTCGCCCGCGTCGGCTGGCTCAACCGCATGACCCAGTTCAAGGAGAAGGCCGGCAAGGACCGCGAGAACGCCTCGATCGGCCTCTATTCCTATCCCATTCTGATGGCGGCGGACATTCTCGCTTATCGCGCCACCCACGTGCCGGTCGGCGAGGACCAGAAGCAGCACCTCGAGCTCACGCGCGACATCGCGCAGAAATTCAACAAGGATTACGCGGCTTCAATCCACGCCCACGGCTACGGCGACGGTTTTTTCCCGCTGCCCGAACCGCTGATCACCGGGCCCGCGACGCGGGTGATGTCGCTGCGCGACGGTTCGAAAAAAATGTCGAAATCCGACGCCTCGGATTATTCGCGCATCAACCTGACCGACGATGCCGGCGCGATCGCGCAAAAGATCCGCAAGGCCAAGACCGACCCGGAACCCTTGCCGAGCGAGGAAGAGGGGCTCGAGGCGCGCCCGGAGGCCGACAATCTGGTCGGCATCTATGCGGCGCTCGCGGCGAGCAGCAAGGAAGCGGTGCTGCGCGAGTTCGGCGGTGGCCCGTTCTCGAACTTCAAGGCGGCGCTCGCGGATCTCGCGGTCGCCAAGCTCGGCCCGGTCGGAGCGGAAATGAAACGTCTGGTGGGGGATCCGACTTATATCGATTCGGTGCTGGGCGAGGGTGCCGCCCGCGCCCAGGCGATGGCCGCCGATACCATGAAGGCGGTCAAGGACATCGTCGGCTTCGTGCGGCGCTGAGCCCGCACTTGTCGCCGCCGCAAGGGGCATGGCAGCATGCAGACGCGACGCCGATTGCCGAGGTCGGGCGGAACCCCGGGGGAGGGCCGATGAGCCGCAAGCGCCGCGCCTACGAGGCAGGCCACAAGCCGAAATACCTCGTCATCATCGACGAATCGCCGGAATGCGACCGCGCGGTCTATTACGCCAGCCGGCGCGCCGCGCGCACCGGCGCCGGAATGGTGATGCTCTTGGTGATCGAGCCGCACGACCGCCACCAGCAATGGCTCGGGGTCGCCGACATCATGAAAGCGGAAGCCCAGGAAGCCGCCAACGCCGTGCTCGACCGCTTCGCCTCCCGGGCCAATGGCGCGGCCGGCATCACGCCCGAGCGGGTGATCCGCGAAGGCGACAAGGCCCAGGAGATCCTCACGCTGATCGACGAGGACGAGGACATCGCCATCCTGGTGCTCGCGGCGGGCACCGGCACCGAGGGACCTGGGCCGCTCGTCTCCAATATCGGCAAGACCGCGGGGACGTTTCCGATCCCGGTCGCGATCGTCCCGGGACATCTGAGCGACGAGGACCTCGACGCGATGTCGTGAGCCGATACCTCCCCGGCGGCAGCGATGGGACGCATTGACCTTTCGCCCCAAACCCCCAATTAGTACAACGAGATCGGCCGCGCGGGCCTTTGCTCCCGCGCCGACCAGGGAGAGAAGACCATGTTCATCCAGACCGAAGCGACGCCCAATCCGGCGACGCTGAAGTTCCTTCCCGGGCGGGCGGTGCTCGCGGACGGCACGCTCGACATGCCTACTGCGGAAGAGGCGGCGCAATCGCCGCTCGCCGAACGGCTGTTCGAGATTGCGGGCGTCAGCGGCGTGTTTCTCGGCAGCGACTTCATCACCGTGACCAAGGCGGCGGGCGAATGGCAGCACCTGAAGCCGGCGATCCTCGGCGCCATCATGGAGCATTTCATGTCGGGCGCTCCCATCGTGCGCGCCGAAGTGAAGGGCCCGGCGGTAGCGGAAGAATTCTTCGAGCCGGTGGACGCCGAGACCGTCGCCACCATCAAGGAGCTGATCGAGACCCGCGTTCGGCCGGCGGTCGCCGGCGACGGCGGCGACATCACGTTCCGCGGCTACAAGGACGGCGTGGTCTATCTCGCCATGAAGGGAGCGTGCTCGGGTTGCCCGTCTTCGACCGCAACGCTCCGCCACGGCATCCAGAACCTGCTGCGCCATTTCATCCCCGACGTCACCGAGGTGCGGCCGGTCTGATCGTCGCGCTCTGCCGCGCCGATTGCGCCGGCCCAATGCGCCTGCGCCGGTCGCCAACCCGACGCTGGGCCCGGCGACCTGGGTGCGGCGCTGTGGTACCGACGCGCTGAATGGGGCGGTCGCGCCGGTTACCGACCGCGGGCAGGGACGTCCATGCGAATCCTGGCCATCGACACCGCGCTCGAGGCCTGCGCGGCCGGCGTGATCGAGACGCCGGATCGTGTGGTGGCGCAGGAGAGCGTCGCGATGACGCGCGGCCACGCCGAAGCCCTGATGCCGCTCCTCGCGCGGGTGATGGATCAGGCGGCCCAGGGGTTCGCCCATCTCGATCGCATCGCGGTTACGGTGGGGCCCGGCAGCTTCACCGGATTGAGAGTCGGGATCGCCGCCGCCCGGGGCATCGCGCTTGCCGCCGGCAAGCCGGCGGTCGGCGTCTCGACCCTGGCGGCGCTTGCCGCACCCTATCTGGCCGCTGGCGAGACCCGGCCCGTGGTCGCCGCCATCGATGCCCGGCACGATCAAATCTATTTCGAGGTGTTCGGGCCGGGCGGAGGACGCCCGGCCGCAGGATGCCGCCCGATTGCCGCGGCGATGAGCCTGTTTCGGCTCTTCGCGCGCGGCGCGCCGCAGCTCGCCATCGCCGGGCCCGGCGATGCGGCAAGCTTCGCAAAGCTGCACGCGGCCTCGTTCGGGCGCGGCTGGACCGAGGACGAGTTCGAGCGGCTGCTGCTGGACCGCGACGTGCTGGCGCATCGGGCCAGCACCGGGCGCGATCTCAACGGCTTCATCCTCTCCCGCCTGACTGGCGACGAGGCGGAAATCCTGTCGGTCGCCGTCGTTGCCTCGCGGCGCGGCCGGGGCGTGGCCAGCCGCCTGCTCGATCTCCATCTTCGGGCGCTCGCCGGACGCGACGCGCGCACGGTGTTTCTCGAAGTGGACGACGAAAATATCGCGGCCCGAAAATTGTACGCCCGCCGCCGTTTTCGCGAGGTGGGCCGGCGCGAGGCCTATTATCCGCGCCCGGGCGGAGGATCGCGTGCACTCGTCCTGCGCCGGGACCTCGGGTGACCGGCGCGTGGACGCTGTTCGGCCGCCTCAATAAGATGCATCGCGGAGGGTCGAGAGCGGAGCATCGATGGGACCGGTCGTGACCGAGCCGAAGCTCAATGCGATCGAGGCGCAATGCGTGGCCAAGGGCATGCGCTTGACCGAGCAGCGGCGGGTGATTGCCCAGGTCCTGGCACGATCCGCGGATCATCCGGACGTCGAGGAGCTCTATCGACGCTGCGCGGAGGTCGACCCGCATATTTCCATCTCCACCGTTTACCGCACCGTCAAACTGTTCGAGGACGCCGGCATCATCGAACGCCACGATTTCCGCGAAGGCCGCGCGCGCTATGAGCAGATCTCCGAGACGCACCACGATCATCTGATCGACCTGAGAAGCGGGAAAGTGATCGAATTTCAATCCGAGGAGATCGAGCGACTGCAGGCCGATATCGCCCGCCGGTTGGGCTATCGGCTCGTCGATCATCGTCTGGAGCTCTACGCGGTGCCGCTTGCCGACGCGAAGAAGCGCTGATGCTGCGCTCGGCCCTCATCGGAGCCGCCCGCGACGCGCTGGCCGAGGCGGAACATTCCGGCCGAGTGCTGATTCAGCCGTTGTCGGTCGCTTATACGCGGCCTCACGGGCTGCCGATCGGATGCCTGCACCGGCCCGTGGCCGCCCGGTATGGCGGCATGGACCTGATGCCGCACCTGATCCGGGTGCTCGAGGAGGGCGGTTTCGACGTCGTCCTGACCTGGGGCGAGCCGTCGCATAGGAGGCGCAGACGGATCGCAAAGCGTTGGCAAAGTCGACTGGAACTCACCGTGCGCGGGCTCACCATGGCCGCCTTGCGGGATCGCCCGGCGGGGCGGAGCGGCGGCCATTCCTTTTTGCCCGGAAAGCCGGTAAGAGAGGCCCCCGACCGCGAACAGGGTATGACGGAAGCACCGGAATTCGTCGAGATGCGCCGTGAGCCCGAGCGGCCCGGATCGACGTCGACCCGAGCGGCATGAGCGAACCCCGTAAGCTCCACGTCAAGTCCTACGGCTGTCAGATGAACGCCTACGATTCGCAGCGTATGGCGGACCTGCTGACGCGGGAAGGATTCGTCGAAACCCCCGCCGCCGAGACGGCCGAGTTGGTGATCCTCAACACCTGTCACATCCGCGAGAAGGCGGCCGAGAAGGTCTATTCGGAGCTCGGCCGCATTCGCAAATGGAAGGAGCGCGCCGAGGCCGAGGGCCGCCGCATGAGGATCGTCGTCGCCGGCTGTGTGGCGCAGGCGGAGGGCGAGGAGATCCTGCGCCGCGCGCCGCTGGTCGACATCGTGGTCGGACCGCAGAATTACCATCGCCTGCCCGCGCTGCTCGATCGCGCCGAGCGCGAAGGCAAGCTGGTCGACACCGAGTTCGCGGCGGAGAGCAAATTCGACGCGCTCGAGCCGGCCGGCCGCGAGGCGATCCGGCGCCGCGGCGTATCGGCTTTCGTCACCGTGCAGGAGGGCTGCGACAAGTTCTGCACGTTCTGCGTCGTGCCCTATACGCGCGGCGCGGAGATCTCGCGTCCGGTCGAAAACATCATCGCCGAGGTGAAGCATCTCGCTCGGGCCGGCGTGCGCGAAGTGACGCTGATCGGCCAGAACGTCAATGCCTACCATGGCGAGGGACCCGACGGCCGCGCATGGACGTTGGGCCGGCTGCTGCATCGGGCGGTCGAGCTCTCCGGGATCGCCCGCATCCGCTACACCACGAGCCATCCGCGCGACGTCGACGACAGCCTCCTCGCCGCGCATCGCGACCTGCCGCAGCTGATGCCGCATCTGCATCTGCCGGTGCAGTCGGGTTCCGACCGCATGCTCGCCGCAATGAACCGCCGGCACGAACGCAGGGATTACTTGCGGACTGTGGCGCGCATGCGGGACGCGCGCCCCGACATGGCGTTCTCCTCGGATTTCATCGTCGGCTTCCCGGGCGAGACCGAATCCGATTTCGGGCAGACCCTGTCGATCGTCGAAGCAGTCGGCTACGCGGGCGCATTCTCGTTCAAATATTCGCCGCGCCCGGGAACGCCGGCCGCCGCCATGGCCGATCAGGTACCCGAACCGGTCAAGAACGAACGCCTGGCGCGGCTCCAAGCGGCGATCGACCGCAACCAGGCGGCCTTCAACGCGCGCTGCCTCGGCACGACCTTGGACGTGCTGCTGGAAAAGCCAGGCCGTCGCCCGGGTCAGCTCGTCGGCCGCTCGCCCTATCTGCAGCCGGTGCAAATCATGCTGCCGGAAAGCCGGATCGGCGATATCGTGCCGGTGACGGTCACGGAAATCGGTTCCAACAGCCTGTTCGGAAGGCTTGCGGGCGAAGCCTCGCGTTCGGATCGCACCGCGTCCTTGCTTGCGGTAGGAAGCTGAAGACTTGCCCAGGTTCACGACGGATCCCGGCCAGTTCGCTCCAGGCGGAGAGTTCCGCGAGGGGACCGCGACCCAGATCGTCATGACGTTCGACGACAACCGGCTCGCCTCGGCGCTGTTCGGACAATACGGGCAGAATCTCGCCTCGATCGAGCGCCGGCTCGGCGTCATCGCCGACTCGCGCGGCAACCAGGTGACGATCGAGGGCTCGCGCGAGGCCTGCGAGCAGGCGCGCCGCGTGCTCGAAGGCCTCTACGAGCAGCTCAAGCGCGGTGCCGAGGTCACCACCGGGGACGTCGAAGGCGCGATTCGGCTGGCGATCTCGCAGGGCTCCCTGTTCGATTTCGATCCGGAGACCTCGCGGCGCAATTTCGAAGAGATCAATTTGCGCAAGCGCACCGTGCGGGCGCGCACGCCGGGCCAGGACGCCTATCTGCGCGCGCTCAAGCGCTGGCATCTGGTGTTCGGCACCGGGCCCGCCGGCACCGGCAAGACCTGGCTCGCCGTCGCCTATGCGGTGCAGCTGTTCGAGCGCAAGGAGGTCGACCGCATCGTGCTTTCGCGTCCGGCGGTCGAGGCGGGCGAGCGGCTCGGCTTCCTGCCCGGCGACATGCGGGAAAAGGTCGATCCCTATCTGCGCCCGATCTACGACGCGCTGTTCGACATGATGGATGCGCGGATCGTGGAACGCGCGCTGCAGACCGGGGAGATCGAGATCGCCCCGCTGGCGTTCATGCGCGGGCGCACGCTCTCCAATGCGGTGGTGATCCTCGACGAGGCTCAGAACACCACGGCCATGCAGATGAAGATGTTCCTCACGCGGCTGGGCGAGAACAGCCGCATGATCGTGACCGGGGATCCCAGCCAAATCGATTTGCCGCCCGGGCAGCGATCCGGATTGATCGACGCCGTGCGGCTGCTGGCCGAGGTCGAAGGCGTCGGCCACGTGCCCTTCACGCCGGAGGACGTCGTGCGCAACGACCTCGTGGCACGGATCGTCGAGGCCTACGACCGCGTAGATCGGGAATCGAAGTCGTGAGTGTGCATCGTCCCGAGCACGCAGCCGCCGCCGAGGTCGAGGGAATGCGGCTCGAAATCGAAGTCGCGCCGGCCGCCGCCGCGGCCGCCCCCGAGGCGCTCGACGTCGTCGCTCGCGCGATCCGCGCCGCGGACGCGGCGGCGGGTCCGGTCGAGGGCGTGATCGGCGTGCTCATCGAGGATGATGCTGCGATCCGCGAATTGAACCGCCAGTGGCGGGGCATCGACGAGCCGACCAACGTTCTGTCCTTCCCGGCTGCCGCCACGCCCTCGATCGCGCCCAGACACTTCGGCGACATCGCCATCTCCTACGAGACGGTGGCCCGGGAAGCGGAAGCCGAGGCGCGACCCTTCGCCCATCATCTTGCCCATCTTGCGGTGCATGGCTTCCTGCACCTTCTGGGCTACGATCATCAATCGGACGCGGCCGCCGAGGAGATGGAGGGCCTCGAGCGCAAGATCCTCGCGCGGCTCGACATGCCCGATCCTTACCGAACGTAGGCCGATTCGATTCCCATGCCCGAGCCCGACGCGCCCAGTCGCAACGAACCGACCGGCGTCCGCAGCGAGCGCTACCAGCTCCCCGTTCCGGTGCCCCGCGTCAGCGAGGCCGCCCGGGACGGCGCGGGCTGGCTGGTTCGGATGCTGCGCAGCCTGTTCGGTTGGAAGCACGGGTCGATCCGCGCCGATCTCGAAGTCGTGCTCGAGGCCGGCGCCGCCGGCGAAACCGGGTTTTCGCCGGAAGAACGCGCGATGCTCAAAAACATCCTCGGCCTGCGCGAACGGCGGGTCGAGGACGTGATGGTGCCGCGCGCGGACATCGTCGCCGTGCAGCAGGACATCCTGCTGGGCGATCTCGTCAAGGTGTTCGAGGGCGCCGGCCACTCGCGGCTCGTGGTCTACAACGACACGCTCGACGACCCGATCGGGATGGTGCACATCCGCGACCTGATCGCCTTCATGGCGTCGCGCGCCGCGGTCGGCGAGCGCGTGAATCGGCGTCGCAAGAAGCCGTTTCCGGCCGGCCTCGATCTCAAGGCGGTCGACTTGTCGATCTCGCTGTCCTCCGCCGACATCATCCGAAAAATCCTGTTCGTTCCGCCGTCGATGCCGGCGATCGATCTCTTGGCGAAGATGCAGGCGACCCGCATCCACCTCGCGCTGGTCATCGACGAATACGGCGGCAGCGACGGCATCGTCTCCATGGAGGACATCGTCGAGCAGATCGTCGGCGACATCGAGGACGAACACGACGAGGCGGAAATGCCCGCCGCCGTTCGCCAGCCGGACGGCTCGTTCCTGGCCGACGCGCGCGCGCATCTCCAGGACGTGAGCCACATCGTCGGCCCCGAGTTCGACGTCGGCAAGGTGGCCGAGGAGGTCGATACGCTCGGCGGCTATCTCGTTTTGCAGATCGGGCGCGTGCCGGTGCGCGGCGAATTGGTGCCGGGTCCCCTCGGGTTCGAGATCGAGGTGCTCGATGCGGATCCGCGGCGCGTCAAACGAGTGAGAATCTACCGCGGCAAGGACCGGCCGGGCCGGCGCGACCGCGCCGTAAAACGACGCGATGGCCAGCCCGAAGCGGAGAGCCCTTCGAGTGAAGCTCAGGCGCGTTGCCTACTCCATCGTGGTCGCATGGGGCTGGCGCCGCGCGGCAATCGCATTTGGCGCCGGCCTGGTTTCGGTTCTGGCGCTCGCGCCGGTCAACGCCTGGCCGGTGCTGTTCCTCACGTTTCCGGTCCTGGTCTGGCTCCTCGACGGTTCGGGCGCGGGAGCGCTCGCCGGCGTGGGCAGCGCCGCGCTCGCCGGGTGGTGCTTCGGTTTCGGCTATTTCCTCGCGGGCCTCTACTGGACCGGCTTTGCGTTTCTGGTCGACGTCGAGACCTTCGGCTGGTTGCTGCCGTTCGCCGTGATCGGGCTTCCGGCCGGGCTCGCGCTCTTTACCGCGCTCGGTCTTGCGCTGGCGCAAGCCTTGTGGACGCGCGGCCCGGCTCGCCTCCTCACCCTCGCCGTCGCGTTGACCGCATCCGAATGGTTGCGCGCACACGTGCTGAGCGGATTTCCCTGGAACGCGTTCGGATATGCCCTCACCGGTCCGCTGATGCTGGCGCAAAGCTCGGCTCTGATCGGCCTGTGGGGTCTCACGTTGTTCGCCGTGTATTTGTTCGCGAGCCCCGCCGTGCTCGCCGATGATCCCATGGACCGTGGCCGGGTCTGGCTCGCGCCGGTGCTGGCGCTCGCGGTGCTCGCGGCGCTCGCCGCTTATGGAGCCGTGCGATTGGCGCAGGCGCCGACCACTTTCGTGGCCGGCGTGCGGCTGCGGATCATGCAGCCAAACCTGCCCCAGGACGACAAGTTCAACTATGCGGCGAAGCAACAAGTGATGAGCCGGTACCTGGCGCTCTCGGGTCGCGCCGAACCCGGGTCGGCCGGGCTCGAGGATGTGACGCATCTGATCTGGCCGGAATCGGCGTTCCCGTTCTTTCTGACGCGGGAGCCCGACGCGCTCGCGCAAATCGCGACGCTGCTGGCGAACCGGACGGTGCTGATCACGGGAGCGGCGCGCATCGCGGATCCGGCGCCGGGTACTCAAGCGCTGCGCGCTTTCAATTCGATCTACGTCATCGATCGCGACGGCTCGGTCCTGGCCGTCTACGACAAGGTCCACCTCGTTCCGTTCGGCGAATATCTGCCGTTCCAGGGTTGGCTCGAGAGCATCGGGCTCGTGCAGCTGACCAAGCTGCAGGGCGGGTTTGTTGCCGGCGATCGCCGGCGCGCCTTGGCGCTGAGGGACGCGCCCTCGTTGCTGCCGCTGATCTGCTACGAGATCATCTTCCCGGATGAAGCGGTGCCGAAAGGCGAACGCCCGGGCTGGCTGCTCAACGTCACCAACGACGGCTGGTTCGGCAACAGCTCGGGCCCGTATCAGCACTTCCAGCAGGCGCGCGTGCGCGCGATCGAGCAGGGGCTGCCCTTGGTGCGTGCCGCCAACACCGGAATTTCCGCGGTGGTCGATCCGTTGGGGCGGATCGTCAAGGAGCTGCCGCTCGGGGCCGAGGGCGTGATCGACTCCGCACTGCCCCGGCCGCTCGAACCGACGCCCTATCTTCGCGGCGGAGACGTTTTGGTAAAAGTCCTGTTCGGCCTCGGCTTGCTGCTCGTCGTTCGCCGGCGCTTGCGATCGCCGTGAGCTCGCGCAAGCTTGCATTCCGATCCGAAGCTGCTGCGGCCCGGGAGAGGGTGCTCGTCGCGCGCCTGCGGCGCTCGTGTGCGCTCACTTGACCTCACTGGCGGACGCTGCAACAACCGCCGCCGGCCATGGCCGCGAGGCGGTCCGGCGGGGAGAGCGCAGTGTCACGCAGCAGCTATCTGTTCACCAGCGAGTCGGTGGCCGAAGGCCATCCCGACAAGGTCTGCGACCGGATTTCCGACGAGGTAGTGGACGCGTTCTTCGAGCTCGCGCCGCGGCACGGGTGGGAGCCGGCCCAGATCCGCGTCGCCTGCGAGACGCTCGCCACCACCAACCGCGTCGTGATCGCCGGAGAGACGCGCGGACCTTCCGCCATTACCCGCGATTACGTCTCTCACATCGCGCGGCTCGCGATCAAGGACATCGGCTACGAGCAGCCCGGATTCCATTGGGAAACGGCGGAGATTGCCGTGCATCTGCACGCGCAATCAGCCGATATCGCGCAAGGCGTGGATTCGACCGGCAACAAGGACGAGGGCGCCGGCGATCAGGGCATCATGTTCGGCTATGCGTGCACCGAAACGCCGGAATTGATGCCGGCGCCGATCTATTACGCGCATCGCATCCTGAAGCTCCTATCCGAGGCGCGCCGTTCCGGCGACACCGAAGCGCTCGGCCCGGACGCCAAGAGCCAAGTCACCGTGCGCTACGAGGACGGCAAGCCGGTCGAAGCCACCCAGATCGTGGTGTCGACGCAGCACCTCGACGAGCACCTGTCGTCCCACGACGTGCAGGCGATCATCGAGCCCTATGTGCGCAAGGCGCTCCCGCCCGGCTGGATCACCAAGTCGACGGTGTGGCACGTCAATCCGACCGGCAAATTCGTCATCGGCGGCCCGAACGGCGATTGCGGCCTGACCGGGCGCAAGATCATCGTCGACACCTACGGGGGCGCCGCACCGCACGGCGGCGGCGCGTTTTCCGGCAAGGACCCCTCCAAGGTCGACCGTTCGGCAGCCTATGCGGCGCGCTATCTCGCCAAGAACGTCGTCGCGGCGGGATTGGCGGCGCGATGCACCATTCAGCTTTCCTACGCGATCGGAGTTTCCAAGCCGCTCTCGCTCTATGTGGATCTGCACGGCACCGGCGAGATTCCCGAGGCGCGGATCGAGAAGGCTTTGGCGGAGGTAATGGATCTCTCCCCCCGCGGCATCCGCGAGCACCTCGGGCTCAACCGGCCGATCTATGCGCGCACCGCCGCCTACGGCCACTTCGGCCGCAAGCCGGAGAACGATGGCGGCTTCTCGTGGGAGAAGACCGATCTCGTCGGCGCGATCCGCGGTGCGATCGCCTGAACGGCGGGCCAAGCTGGGTTGCATGCCGCCGGCACCGGGGATGGACAGGAAGATTGCGAATTCCGAGGAGACGCGGCGTTTTTTCGGGCGACGCAAAGGTCACCGGCTTCGCGCGCATCAGGCCGAGCTGATCGAGACATTGCTGCCGCGCCTTGCGCTCGATTTGCGCCATGGTGCCGAACCGCTCCCGACTTTGTTCCCGGTGCCCGTCGGCGAAATTCGGCTCGAGATCGGGTTCGGCGGCGGCGAGCATCTCATCGCCGAGGCGGTCCGCAATCCGCAGACCGGATTCATCGGCTGCGAGCCGTTCGTGAACGGAATGGCCAAGGCGCTCGCCGCCATCGAAGCCCAGGGCTTGCGCAATGTTCGGCTGCACCTCGGCGACGCGGTGCCGGTGCTTTCCTGGCTGCCGCCGGCATCGCTCGCCGGCATCGATCTCCTCTATCCCGATCCGTGGCCGAAGCGCCGGCATTGGAAGCGACGCCTCGTCCAGGACGAGACGATCGCGGCAATGGCCCGGGTGCTGCGGGCCGGAGGGCTGTTCCGCTTCGCGAGCGACAGCGCGGATTACGCCGCATGGACGCTGCTGCGCTTCCTGCGCGCGCCCGATTTCATCTGGACGGCGGAACGCGCGGAGGATTGGCGAAAGCCCTGGCCGGATTTCATCGATACGCGTTACCACCTCAAGGCGGCGCGCCAGAGTCGCACGCCTACCTGCCTGGTGTTTCGACGTATTTAGCCGGAGCCTACGCAGGTTTTTAGATGCCGGAGCGCTGCAGGAAATTTGGGTCGTTTTCGCTAACTACCTAGGGTAATAGTGCCGGCCTCGGGAGGGTCAGCTCATGCGCACGCGGCCTCGGGTTCGTCGAACGGCACGCCGGTGTTGGACGTCGTCTTGCCGGCCGGTTCTAGGAATCGCGGCAGCGCTGGCAAGCTTCATCGCTCCGGTCTCGGCCGGCGAATGGGAGGATTGCCAGTCGGCGAACGATGCCAAGATGGTCGCCGCCTGCACGGCTGTGATCGAACAAGGCGATCGCAACCCGCAGGATCGCGCCAAAGCCCATCTGCGGCGCGGCCTCGACGAGCGCCAGCGCGGATTGCTCGATCAGGCCTGGACGGATTTCGACGCCGCCGTGAAGCTCGATCCCGGCTCTTCGGCGGCGTTTTTTCAGCGCGGCGCCGTTTCTCGGCAAAAGGGCGACATCGACCACGCTGCGAGCGATTTCGAGCGCGCAATCACGCTCGATCCGAAAAATGCCAATGCCTACGTGGGCCGCGGCAACATGCGCTTCATGCGCCGCGATGTGCCCGGCGCCTTTGCCGATTTCGACCAGGCGATCACGCTGCGGCCCGACTTCGCCTTCGCCTATCTCAGCCGCGGGAACGTCTTCGATCGAACGGGCAAGGGCGCGATCGATGTTGCCGATTTCGATCGATCCATTGCGCTCGATCCCGCTTCGGCGGACGCCCACGCAGCGCGTGGCATCGCCTATCGCAGAAAGGGCGATATCGACCGTGCGATCGCCGACTTGAGCCGAGCCGTCGCGATCAATCCGAACAGCGCGTTTTATTACAGCAGCCGCGCCGACGCCTTCGATGCCAAGGGAGACCTGGACCGCGCGCTTGCCGATTACGACCGCGTGCTGGCGATCTCGCCGGCCGACCGCCATGCGCAGGACCGCAGGAAGGCGATCCTGGCGGCGAAAGGCGAGTTCAATCGAGTTCAAGCGCCTGCGTCGGGTGCGGTCGCATCGGCGCGGCCCGCCCCGAGCGCGCCCGCGGCTGCCGATTCCGTTGCGCCGCCCGCCCCGACCGAGCCGCGCTCGCCGACATCCGAATTCGACAGCGCAATGTCGAAGGCGAACGAGGCGCTCAAGGCGAAACAATTTGCCGCCGCGGTCGAGGCCTTCGGCCGCGCGCTCGCGCTCAGGCCCGGTCACTTCGATGCGCGCGCCAAGCGCATTGCGGCCTTGCTCGGCAAAGGCGACTCCGATCAGGCGTTGTCGGAAGCCAAGCAGCTCAGCGCCGACAGCCCCGATAATGCCGTCGCCTGGGGACTTCTAGGCGACGCATTGCAGCGCAAGGGCGAGATCGAGAAGACACTGGCGGCCTATTCGCGCGCGATCGAAATCGACCCGAAATATGCCGGCGCGTTCAATGCCAGGGGCACGCTTCGCCGCGACCGGGGAGAGCTCGACGCGGCGCTTGCGGATCTCGATCAGGCGGTCGCACTGGCGCCGGGCAACACCGTGGTGCTGACCAATCGTGGGATCGCGCTGGAACGCAAGGGGCAGTGGGACCGCGCACTTGCCGATTACGACCGGGTGCTGCTGATCGATCCCGCCAATGCCCGCGTCGCGAAGCTCAAGGAAGTGCTGCTGACGTTGCGCACGCGCCAGGGTCAGGGCGTCGTCACTTCGCCGCAAGCGCTGCCGGTCCCCAGTATCCAGGCATCACCCGCGCCTACCATTCGCGCCATACCGACGGTGCCCACGGCGCCTTCGGCTTCGCCGGCACAGCCCGAGATTCTCAAGGCGGTCGGCCTCCTCCAGCAGCGCAAACTCGACCAGGCGATCGCGGCGCTCGATGTCGCGGTTGCGAAGGATCTCCAATCGACCCTGGCCCTGCGATTGAGGGCGGCCTTGCAGCTACAGAAAAAGCAAGTGACCGCGGCGCTCGGCGACTTGGATACAGCCGTGAAAATCGCTCCGACCGAAACCGTGAACCTCGTCGAGCGCGGCTCTGCGCTGATCGCGGCGAAGCAACTTGATCGAGCCTTGGCGGATTTCGACCGGGCGCTCAAGACCGACCCGCGCAATAGCGATGCATTTTCCGGACGCGGAGCGGTATTTCGGCTGAAGGGCGAGAGCGACCGGGCGCTGCGCGAATACGATCAAGCGGTTGAGCTCAACCCGAACAATGCCGTCGCTCGCACCGGTCGTGCCCTTCTGTTCCTGACCAAGGGCGACTTCGACAAGGCGCTCGTCGAATACGATCGGACCCTTGCCATCAATCCGAAATGGGCCGATGCCCTCGTCGGTCGCGGCTTTGCGTTGGTATCAAAGGGACGCGCCAGCGAAGCCACGGCCGACTTCGACCGCGCGATCGAGATCAATCCGAATAACGCAGCGGCATTCGCAGGACGGGGCCTAGCCATGCTTGCAACCGGCCAAGCCGAACGCGCCATCAGCGCCTTCGATGAGGCAATTGCCAAAGGCAACGAAGAGCCGTTCCCTTATTGGGGTCGAGGGCGCGCGTTCCTGGCCAAGGGCGATACCGAGAAGGCGCTGACCGACCTCGACCGCGCGCTACAGATCAAGCCCGGTTTTGCCGATGCCGTTGCTGCGCGTGGTCTCGTTTTTATCAAGAAAAAGGACTACGACCGCGCGCTCGACGATTTCAACCAGGCGATCGCGCTCGATCCGCAGAAGATAGAAACCTATTATGCGCGGGGCGGCATTTATGAACTGCAAGGCAAGCGCGAGTTTGCCGTCGCCGATTTCCGCAAAGCCACGGAGCTCAAACCGAAGAGTGCCTTCGATTTCGTGGCTCAGGCGGACGCCAAGAAGCGGATGATCGCGCTGAGCAAGGAGAACCCCTGTCGCGGAACGGCTCCCCGCGGCGATGCCTGTCTCTAAGTATCAGAGGGCGCCCGGCGGGACGAAGGCTACCCGGATCGGCCTTGCATTGCCCGGATAAATCGCTATATTCCGTGTGTCTGTATGGACATCTCATAACGTTCGGATATCCGAACGGCTATCGAGAGTGGGCCCCCCGGGACCCGCTCTTTTTTGTTACCCGAACCGACGTGTCGAACCGCATGATCGTGCCGACGGCTGCAAGCGAACAATCCGAGCCGCGCCTGGTCGGCGAGACCGGGCTGGCGGCGCGGGTGGCTGCCATTGCCGAGCCCGTGCTCGCGGGCTTGGGCTTTCGCATCGTGCGGGTGCGGGTCTCGGGCATGTCCGGCATGACGGTGCAGATCATGGCCGAGCGCCCGGACCGGGCCATGAGCGTCGAGGACTGCGAGACGATCTCGCGCGCGCTCTCCCCGGTGCTCGACGTCGAGGATCTGATCGATCGCGCCTATCGGCTGGAGATCTCCTCGCCCGGCATCGACCGGCCGCTGGTGCGCCGGTCGGACTTCGAACGTTTCGCCGGACACGTCGTCAAGGTGGAGATGGCCGTCGCCCGCGACGGCCGCCGGCGTTTCCGCGGCGTCCTGCTCGGCGTCGAAGGCGAGACGGCGAAAATCCGGCGCGACGATGCGAAGGAGGGCGAGGCCGCCGAGGTGAGCTTGCCAATCGCCGACATGGCCGAGGCGCGGCTCGTGCTCACGGATGCGCTCGTCACCGAATCGCTCAGGCGGGCCAAGGCCGCGGAGCGGACGGCGGGAATCGGGGGTTCGCCGGATCGCTCCGGCAGCCAGGATGAAGATAAATTTCGGCACCGGTTCGGCAAAGGCCGCCCCGTTGCCCATCATGAGGGAGAATGATCGATGGCTGTCAGCGCCAATCGGCTCGAGCTGCTGCAGATCGCCGACGCGGTCGCCCGCGAGAAGGCGATCGACCGCGGCATCGTGATCACCGCGATGGAGGACGCGATCGCCAAGGCGGCGCGCTCGCGCTACGGCAGCGAGACCGACGTCCACGCCGACATCAATGCCAAGACCGGGGAGCTCAGGCTTTCCCGGCATCTGTTGGTGGTCGAGAACGTGGAGAACACGGCAAGCCAGATCAGCCTCGAAGATGCGCGCAGGCACAATCCCGCCGCGCAGCTCGGCGACACCATCGCGGACGCGCTGCCGCCGCTCGAATACGGGCGCATCGCCGCGCAATCGGCAAAGCAGGTGATCGTCCAGAAGGTCCGCGAGGCCGAACGTGATCGGCAATATCAGGAATACAAGGATCGCATCGGCGACGTCGTCAACGGCATCGTCAAGCGGGTCGAATACGGCAACGTCGTCGTCGACCTCGGCCGCGGCGAGGCGATCGTGCGGCGCGACGAAATGCTGCCGCGCGAGGTGTTCCGCAACGGCGACCGCATTCGCGCCTATATCTATGACGTGCGCCGGGAAGCCCGCGGACCGCAGATCTTTCTCTCCCGCACCCATCCGCAGTTCATGGCGAAGCTGTTCGCCCAGGAAGTGCCGGAAATCTACGACGGCATCGTCGAGGTCAAGGCGGTGGCGCGCGACCCAGGATCGCGGGCGAAGATCGCGGTGATCTCCCGCGATTCCTCGGTCGATCCGGTCGGCGCCTGCGTCGGCATGCGCGGCTCGCGGGTGCAGGCGGTCGTCAACGAATTGCAGGGCGAGAAGATCGACATCATTCCGTGGTCGCCGGACATCGCCACCTTCGTGGTCAACGCGTTGGCGCCGGCCGAAGTCGCCAAGGTCGTGCTCGATGAGGAGCGCGAGCGCATCGAGGTCGTGGTCCCGGACCAGCAGCTCTCGCTGGCGATCGGGCGGCGTGGCCAGAACGTGCGCCTCGCCTCGCAGCTCACCGGCTGGGACATCGACATCCTGACGGAGCAGGAGGAATCCGAGCGCCGGCAGGCCGAGTTTGAGAATCGCACCCGCATGTTCATGGATGCGCTCAACGTCGACGAAGTCGTGGGCCAGTTGCTGGCCTCCGAAGGCTTCACGTCGGTCGAGGAGCTTGCCTTCGTGGACGAGAAGGAGATCGCCTCGATCGAAGGCTTCGATGCGGATACCGCCCAGGAGCTGCAAACCCGCGCGCGGGATTATCTCGATCGCATCGAGGCGGAATTCGACGCCAAGCGCCGCGAGCTCGGCGTCGAGGATGCCGTCAAGGAAGTGCCCGGCGTCACCACACGCATGCTGGTCGCGTTCGGCGAGAACGGCATCAAGTCGGTCGAGGACCTCGCCGGCTGCGCCACCGACGAGATTTCCGGCTGGAGCGAGCGCAAGGAGGGCGAGACCATTCGTCATCCCGGCATTCTCGACGGCTTCGAGCTCACGCGCGAGGACGCCGAGGCGATCATCATGCAGGCGCGCGTCAAGGCCGGCTGGATCGATGCCGCCGATTTGACGCCTCCGGCCGAGACCGCGCCCGCCGAAGCAACGGAGGTGCAGGGGTAAACCCGCGCGGATCTTGTTCATGCTGGCTCGAATCGACCCGGTGGATGCCGGACCGCGCAAGGCAGCCGCGGCCACGGAGCGACTTTGTGTCGCGACCCGCAGCGTCAAGCCGGTGACCGACATGATCCGCTTCGTCGTCGGCCCCGACGGTCAGGTCGTGGCCGACCTCAAGCGCAAGCTGCCGGGCCGGGGCGTTTGGGTGACGGCGACGCGCCAGGCACTTGCCGAGGCGATCCGCCGCAAGGCCTTCGCGCGCGCGTTCAAGCGCGAGGTTCGGGTCCAGCCGGATCTCGCCGATCGCGTCGAGGCCCTGCTGGAGCGCTCGGCCCTGGACGCGCTGGCAATCGCGCATAAGTCCGGAGTTTTGGCCGCGGGTTTCGCCAAGGTCGAAGCCGCGCTCCAACGGGAAAGCGTGATTGCGCTCATCCACGCGGCCGATGCCGGGCCGGACGGGGTGACGAAGATCGCCGCGGCGGCCAGGCGCCGGACCGGCGCGCAGGCCGCGCGCATTCCCGTCGTCGAGCGATTCAGCTCGGCCCAATTGGATTTGGCACTCGGCAGGGCAAATGTGATACATGCTGCCCTGCTCGCGGGCCGGGCCAGCGACAGCTTTCTTGCGCGCTGTCGCAGCCTCGAACGCTTCCGGACCGGCGTTCCGGAGGATCGAGATGGCACCCCATGATCGGCGGCGGTGCCAAAGCAGGTCCCGGAGACCCGAGCTGCCGGAACGGCAGTCGCGTAGGCTTCATTGGTGCGGACTGCCTGGAGGATCTCTCAAATCCAGGCATGCCGCTCAGGACTGGAACTTTGGATGACTGAAACCAAGAATACCGGCGAAAAGACGCTGAGCGTCAATCCGACCAAGACGCTGACGCTCAAACGCGGCGTCGAGCAGGGAGTCGTGCGTCAAAGCTTCAGCCACGGCCGCAGCAAGGCGGTTGTCGTGGAGAAGGTGAAGCGTCGCGCGGCCGGGCCGGGCGACGCCAAGGCGGCCGAGCCGATCGGCGCGGCGGAACGCGCGCCCGCGCGGCAAGCCAAGGCATCCGCCGCCGGTTCCGCGGCGGTTCAGAGCCCCGCGTTGAGCCCGGCTGCGGCGCCGAAGCCCTCCGGGGTCGTGCTGCGCACGCTGACCGACGAGGAACGCAACGCGCGCGCCCACGCGCTCGCCGACGCGCGCGTGCGCGAGGCGGAGGAACGCCGCATTGCCGAGGAGGAAGCGCGGCGCCGCACCGATCGCGAAGGCCGCGAGCAGCTGGAGCGCGAGGCCGCGGAGGCGCGAAAGCGCGAGGAGGAGGACCGCCGCCGCCACGAGGAGGAGACCAAACGCAAGGCCGAGCAGGAGGCCAAGAAGCGCTTCGGCGAGGACGAAGCCAAGCGAACCGCATTGGCGCCCGGCGCACGTACCGCGCTCGAGCCCGAAGAGGAAGAGGCGCCGCGAACCGTGCGCCGTGGTCCCGGCGGGGCCGCGCGTCCCGCGCCCGCCCCCAAGGCGCCCCGCACCGGCCTCGAAAAGCGCCGCGGCAGGCTCACCCTGGTCACCGCACTGAAGGTGGACGAGGAGCGGCAGCGTTCCGACGCGGCGTTCCGCCGGCGCGTGCAGCGGCTCAAGCGCCAGGTCACCAACGAGCCCAAGGATAAGCTCGTCCGCGAGGTGATCATCCCCGAAGCCATCACCATCCAGGAACTCGCCAACCGCATGGCCGAGCGCGCCGTCGACGTGATCCGGCTGCTGATGAAGCAGGGCCAAATGGTGCAGATCACCGACGTCATCGACGCCGATACCGCCCAGCTCGTGGCCGAGGAGATGGGCCATTCGGTCCGCCGCGTCGCCGAATCCGACGTGGAAGAGGGCCTGTTCGACGCGCCGGACGATCCCGCTCATCTCGTGCCGCGCCCGCCGGTCGTCACCATCATGGGCCATGTCGATCACGGCAAGACCTCGCTGCTCGACGCGATCCGCTCGACCGAGGTCGCCGCGGGCGAAGCCGGCGGCATCACGCAGCACATCGGCGCCTATCAGGTGACCGCGCCTTCGGGAGCGAAAATCACCTTCATCGACACGCCGGGCCACGCCGCCTTCACGGCGATGCGGGCCCGCGGCGCGAAGGTGACGGACCTCGTCGTGCTGGTGGTGGCGGCGGATGACGGCGTCATGCCGCAAACGGTCGAGGCCATTCATCACGCCAAGGCCGCCAAGGTGCCGATCATCGTCGCCATCAACAAGATCGACAAACCCGATGCCAAGCCGGAGCGGGTACGCACCGAGCTGCTGCAGCACGAAATCCAGGTCGAATCCCTCGGCGGCGACGTGCTCGACGTCGAAGTCTCCGCGACCAAGAAGACCAACCTCGACCGCCTGCTCGAGACCATCGGCTTGCAGTCGGAAATTCTCGAGCTCAGGGCCGATCCGCACCGTCCCGCCGAAGGCACCGTGATCGAGGCGAAGCTCGATCGCGGCCGCGGGTCGGTCGCGACCGTGCTGGTCCAGCGCGGCACGTTGCACGTCGGCGATCTCGTAGTCGCCGGCGCGGAATGGGGCCGCGTGCGGGCGCTGGTCAGCGATGCTGGAACCCCCGTCGAGACCGCCGGCCCGTCGACGCCGGTCGAAGTGCTCGGCTTCAGCGGCACGCCCGAAGCCGGCGATCGGCTCGCGGTGGTGGACACCGAAGGACGCGCCCGCGAGGTGACGGCGTACCGGGCGCGGCAGAAGCGCGAAATGCTGGTCGCGCGCACGGCCGGCCTGCGCGGCTCGCTCGAACAGATGATGACCCAGCTCAAGACCGCGGGCCGCAAGGAGTTCCCGCTGGTGATCAAGGGCGACGTGCAGGGCTCGGTCGAGGCGGTCGTCGGCGCGCTCGACAAGCTCGGCACCGAGGAAGTCACGGCGCGCGTCATCCACGCCGGGGTCGGCGGCATCAACGAATCCGACGTGACGCTCGCGGAAGCCGCGGGCACGGCGATCATCGGCTTCAACGTGCGCGCCCACAAGGAGGCGCGCGAAGCCGCCGAGCGCGCCGGAATCGAGATCCGCTACTACAACATCATCTACGATCTCGTCGACGACGTGAAGAAGGCGATGTCGGGGCTCTTGCCGCCGACGCTGCGCGAGACCACGCTGGGCAACGCGGAGATCCTGGAGATCTTCAACGTGTCGAAAGTCGGCAAGGTCGCCGGATGCCGCGTGACCGACGGCACGGTCGAGCGCGGCGCCAACGTGCGGCTCATCCGCGACAACGTGGTGATCCACGAAGGCAAGCTCTCGCAGCTCAAGCACTTCAAGGACGACGCGCGCGAGGTCCGTGCCGGCCAGGAATGCGGCATGGCGTTCGAGAATTTCCAGGACATGCGCCCCGGCGATACCATCGAGTGCTACCGGGTGGAGACGGTGCAGCGCACGCTCTAAAGTTCGAAACTTTGGCCTGCGCTCATCTTGTCCGGGAGAAATTGGAACGAGATCGATCGGAGAACGTTCGGCGCCGCCAGCGCGCGCCGGAACGTAACGAGGCTCAATGAAATGTCCCGCGGACAGCATCGCGCGCCGGCAAGCGGCCCCTCGCAGCGCCAGCTGCGCGTCGGCGAGGCCGTGCGCCACGCCGTCGCCGAGCTGCTGGCGCAAGGCGAAGTGCACGACGCGGTGATCGAGACGCATGTGGTCACGGTGCCGGAAGTGCGCATGAGCCCCGACCTGCGGCTGGCGACCGTCTACGTGATGCCGCTCGGCGGGCGCGACGAGGCGCAGGTCTTGGCGGCGCTCGACCGCAACAAGCGCTACGTGCGCGGCGCGATCGCCAAGAAGGTGAATCTGAAATTCGCGCCCGACATCCGCTTCCGCATCGACGAGCGATTCGGCGAGGCGGAACGGATCGAGCGACTGTTGCGGTCTCCCGCGGTCAAGCGCGATCTCGCCGGAGGGTCCGATGGCGAGCATTGACGCGATCGACGCCCCGGGCGCCTCGCGCAAGCCGGAGAAACAGGACGTCCACGGCTGGGTCATCATCGACAAGCCGGTCGGCATGACCTCGACGTTCGCGGTCGGAATGGTCAAGCGGCTGTTTTGCGCCAAGCGTGCAGGCCACGCCGGCACGCTCGATCCGCTGGCGTCCGGCTGTCTGCCGATCGCGCTCGGCGAGGCGACCAAGACCGTGCCGTTCGTGATGGACGGGCGGAAATCGTATCGCTTCACCGTGCGCTGGGGCGAGGAGCGCGACACCGACGACGCGGAGGGGCGGGCGATCGAGACGAGCCCGCAACGTCCCGATGCGGCGGCGATCGTCGCGCTGCTGCCGCGCTTCCTCGGCACCATCGATCAGGTGCCGCCGCGGTTCTCGGCGGTGAAGATCGAAGGCGAGCGCGCCTACGATCTTGCCCGCGACGGCGAGGCGGTCGAGCTGGCCGCCCGCCCGGTCGCGATTCACCGGATCGAGCTCGTCGCAACCCCAGATGCCGACCACGCCGAGTTCGAGGCCGAGTGCGGCAAGGGCGCCTACGTGCGCGGGCTCGCGCGCGACATGGGCCGCGCGCTGGGGTGCTTCGGGCACGTCTCGGCGCTCCGCCGCACCGCGGTCGGACCGTTCGGCGAGCCCGACATGATTTCGCTGGAAGAGCTGCAGGCTTTGTGGCATAGAGCCGCCGCTGGCGAGGCGAGCCTCGCCGACGCGCTCGAGCCCGTTGAGACCGCGCTGGACGACATCCCGGCGCTGGCCGTCAGCCGGGCCGATGCGGCCCGGCTCCAGCGGGGCCAGGCCGTTCTGTTGCGCGGACGGGACGCTCCGATTTTGCGCGGCACGGTCTACGTCACCACGGCAGGAAGGCTGATCGCCCTTGCCGAAGTCGACCGCGGCGAAATCGTCCCCAAGCGCGTGTTCAACCTCGCCGGCCTGACCAGCAGCGCCGGCGCAAGAAAAGGCTGACCCGATGTCGCTGACGACCGGCCGCAAGGCGGAAATCATCAAGGATTATGCCACGAAATCCGGCGACACCGGTTCGCCGGAGGTGCAGGTCGCGATCCTCTCGGAGCGCATCACGACCCTGACCGAGCATTTCAAGACCCACGTCAAGGACAATCACTCCCGGCGCGGCTTGCTCAAGCTCGTGTCGCAGCGTCGCCAGCTGCTCGATTATCTGCGGCGCATCGACGAGACCCGATACAAGACGCTGATCGAGCGGCTCGGCATCCGTCGGTGAAAACTCGCGCGCGGGAATCTCGCGCGTTCACAGCGGATGGCGAAGCCTCCGCAAGGAAGTCCGGCAGCGAAGCTGCCGCAAAGAGAAGCCGGGCGAGGCCCGGCAGACGGAAGGGAGATCGAAGGCCATGGCAGGATCGCCGGATGCTGTCTTGCTCGGCGGCAGCGCCGACCGCGACAGCCTCTCGCCGTCTTGCTCATGGCTTTCGCCCTTCCGCCGAAACCATGAGAGAGACAAACCATGTTCGATATTCATCGTGTTGAGCTCGACTGGGGCGGGCGCAAGCTCGTCCTGGAATCCGGCCGGATAGCCCGTCAAGCCGACGGCGCGGTGCTCGCCACCTACGGCGAAACCACCGTGCTCGCCACCGTCGTTTCCGACAAGGAGCCGAGGGAAGGCATCGATTTCCTGCCGCTCACCTGCAACTACCAGGAAAAATTCTACGCCGCGGGCCGCATCCCCGGCGGCTATTTCAAGCGGGAAGGCCGTCCGACCGAAAAGGAGACGCTGGTCTCGCGCCTGATCGACCGCCCGGTGCGGCCGCTGTTCGCCGCAGGCTATCGTTGCGACACCCAGGTGATCGCCACCGTGCTGTCCCACGACCTGGAGAACGATCCCGACATCGTGGCGATGGTCGCCTCCTCGGCGGCGCTCACGCTCTCGGGCGCGCCGTTCATGGGACCGGTCGGCGCCGCGCGCGTCGGCTTCATCAACAACGAATACGTGCTCAATCCGCAGCTCGACGAGCTGCCGGAGAGCCAGCTCGACCTCGTCGTGGCCGGCACGGGTGACGCGGTGCTGATGGTCGAATCGGAAGCCAAGGAGCTGCCCGAAGAGGTCATGCTCGGCGCGGTGATGTTCGGCCACAAGCATTTCCAGCCGGTGATCGACGCCATCATCTCGCTCGCCGAGAACGCCGCGAAGGAGCCGCGCGACTTCGCGCTGCCGGAGAGCGAGGCGGTCGAGAAGGAGATGCTGGGGCTAGTCGAAGCCGACCTGCGCGACGCCTATGGCATCCCCGGCAAGCAGGAGCGGCATGCCGCCATCGAAGCCGCCAAGGCCAAAGCGATGGCGCATTTCCTCCCCGACGGGGTCGAAAATTCCGCGCACGGCCCGCAGCATG
>WNFY01000552.1_pt1 | contig 41284 bp, 41 predicted proteins | sample 5400091 | NCBI WGS metagenome assembly WNFY01 (sample SAMN13153364, study PRJNA577476) | soil metagenome | isolation source: 60 cm soil or saprolite under grassland replicate 1 | place: USA:California | collected 2016-06-15 | reverse complement strand
GGTACGAGCGTGGCTTTCTTGACCTGGCCAACCACCGCGAATTTGTTCTGGACCGCGTAGTAAGCGATCAATACCCGCACGGCCTCGCTTCGATTACTGGAACTGAACAGATGTTTTGCATAGATCAGGAGCAGAGCATTTTCTTCGGCGGTCCAGTCCAGGCGCAGCTGCGAGAAGCGCTGCCCGCTCTCGAAGGAGAGATTGCTCCAGACCTCCTGGTTAAACTTTGCGACGTCGGCCAGCTTGATCTTCTTCTCTAGGGCGAGGCCCACGATCATTCTCGCTGCGTTCATTTTGGTCAGGTGGAATTTGTGCCTGATCCTCTCAAGCAGTGTCAGTGTCAGGTCGTCCAAAGAGGTACAAGCCTTAATGAGCTGTGGGGCGTTGGGATCTTTCGTTCGAGGCATAATCGCGCTTCCTATTCTACTATGCTAATCATACATGCGATATGATGACTAGAACAATCATTCTACAGACCCCGCCGACCTTTTTACAACTGACCCGGTGAGGAAAATCACGGGTTTTTATTCGATCCTAGATATTGTTGCGGTTATGAATTCCACTCGCTGGGTGGCATGATTTTGTTTGCGACGGGCAGAGTTTGGAGGACGTCGAGGTCGGACAGCCGGACGAGTGTGCTCATAAGTTGCAGTAGGTGGATTTCGTCAGGCGTGAGGTGGAGGGTCTTCTTTGACCAAAGGGCCTGTAGTCTGCCGGTGAGTGGCACGATCAGTGCCTCACGCTGCTGTTGAACGGTGGGTTGTTCGCTTGGTTGTTGCTCGGCTGCTTGTTCTTCGGCTTGCCCCGGCGAATCTGCAGACACGCAAGGCGGATTGGTCCTGCTCATTACAAAGACTCCCCTTTTCTAGAATTTGCATGGCTCGGATGAACTGAGGCAATTGTAGACAGGGGATGAATGCTTCGTAAGTTACCCGCGTAACGGGAGACAAGAAAAGTTGCAAAATAAATGTGGATCTATGAAAAGCACTGGTTTCCCTAGCCGGTCGGCAGGTCCGCTTGTATAAAGCGAGCAGTCTTTCCCAGTGACGCTCTAATGCGTCCGGTCATAGATTGGGAAGGAAGCGCGGAGCCGCGATGCACGCCGGGATAGATCTCGATCCACTTCGACGGTGAATGGGCCAAATCGAACGAGAGCGCACCTATGGAACTGTTCCCTGCTGGTGCTCCGTTCATCGCCATGTGGTCTGAAGACCTTCAGAAAACGACCCTTACCGACATTTGCATGATTCGCGGGCTGGACGTAGCGGTAGGTGTCCCAAAGGCCCTCAGGCCGACGACTTGGGGTACCAAGCATTGCGGCACACCGGTCCCGCAGTCGGCCACATTGCTCGAGACGGCGAACTGCTGCGCGCGCACTCCGGTAACGTTCACACGATTGAAAACGTTGAACGCTTCCCAACTGAATTCGAGTCGTTCTCGTCCGTTCTTCAGGGGCACTGTTCGGGTGACCCGCAGATCGAGTGAGACGGCGCTAGGCAAGGTGAAGGTGTTGCGCCCCAGCCCCGGTGTACGGTCCGTGGCGAGATTGCCATCATTGTTCAGATCGAAGTTGAGGACCGCGCTATATGGCTGCCCTGACTGGGCCGTCAGAATGCCGCTCAGGTGCCAGTCGCTCAAAATCATGCGGGGAACCGACGGCAAGCGGCGGGTGTAATCCAGGTCCCAGAGCCCACTAAACGATAACCTGTGGCGCTGGTCAGTTATGCCGCGGGCGCGGTCAGTACGCGGAATGTATGGGTCAGAAAGCAGAGCTCCATCCGTTCCGGGTGGGCTGATCGGGCCAGGGTCGGGTCTGTCGTCAATGACCTTACTCCACGTGTACGAACACAAAAACTGGAAATGATTTGCGAAGCGCTGAGTGACCTGTATGGCCAGACCGTGATAAATGGAGTTCGCCTCGCTTTCGAACAGGAAGATGCGGTCGAAACCGACAATTGGCCGGGGAGAATTAAATCGTAGAAAGGTGAGAATAGAATTGGTTTTGGCGATGGGTATGCTAGCCGGGACTGGCGGGCTGAGATTCACGTCGCGTACACGTAGCAAATGGACGCCGCGAGCCAGCAAATAACTAGCAGAGACCGCGGTGTTCTTTCCCAGCTGCAGTTCGATCCCTAGGCTTGCCTGGTGTACTACAGGCTCGATGTAGCGGCGATCAAACAGCATAAGAAATGGAGGGGCGGCACCACTGATTGGAGCTGGGCAATTTGGCGGGATTCCGGATGGGGCGGATGGCCCGCAGAAATTGTTGGGATACTGCGGGATCAGCCCACTGGCGGAGGTGCCACTGACAAATGTTCGGGTCTGCACGCTAAGGCCGTTCTGGAACTGGGCTCTTGAATCGATATCTGATGGTGTGCGTGCATAAAACATCCCATAGCCGGCGCGCAGGAGCAAAGGTCGGTTCCGAAGCGGCATCCAAGCGATGCCCAAGCGAGGAGCGAAGTTGTTTGTGTCGGTCGGAACAAAGCTCGTGTCGAGACCAGCGGCGGCTAAAGCAGGAGAGGGGTTGCGGAGTCGCGCCCGCGCCAGCGTTTCCAAATCGTAGCGCAACCCAAGGCTTAGCGTCAGGCTTGGCCGCAAGCGCCATTCATCCTCAATAAAACCGGCGAAATCAAATATGTCTGGATGCCCGGTAGTGCCAGAGGTTCCTTGCCCGGAAAAAGCTTGAACATAACGCTCGCCAGAAAGCGGAGCGTACACCCCCGCTAGATTACTGCCGAAGCTTGCCAGACTGTTGAATCGGTAGCTACCGGAAAAATTGAGAGCGGTAAAGTACGTGGTCTGGTCCCTCAGGAAGTCAAAACCGGCTTTCACCAGGTGCCGTCCGTGGCTGTGGGAAAGCGTATCTGACCACTCGAACCGGCGGATTGCAGTTTCGTTAGGATCGCTGGGATTTCGACCAATCGCAAGCACGAGTTGGCCCCCTTCGAAAATGTTGGCTTCGGCGTTCGCGCTGTTTGTCCTACCAAACGCGCTGTAACGTGCATAGCTGAATTGCCCGACATTTACCCACGAGGATCCAAACGTTGATGTGAGTGTCGTCACAAACGTATCTGTGTTGATCAACGAAGCGCCTGTGTGCTCGAATGAGACTTGCCGGCCCGCGGCCTCCTGTCCCTCCCCGTCGAGCCGCTGACGATTCCAGCGGCCGGTCAATAAGTGGTGTGGAGTGAGGGACCAATCTCCCTTTAGAAATACGAGATCCTGGTTCAAAGTGCGTACCCAGGAGGTACTCCGGGCTGATAGATAACCGAGTGCGGTCTCCTGAAAGGCAGCGACGGTTGGGTCGGGCGAGATGGTGAATGCCGATGGCAGATTGAGCACGACCTGGTTCTGCGCAGCACTCCGTTGGGCTTCGTAACCCACGAAAAAGAACAGTTGATCTTTCCGCACCGGCCCACCCAGGGTCCCGCCAAACTGGTTGAAGTGATACGGCGATTTTGGCAGGCCGTTGATCTTGTTGACAAAGTCAGTCGCGTTGAGGGACCGATCGCGGTAATACCAGAAGGCGCTGCCATGTAACCTATTTGTTCCGGACTTGGTAACCATGTTGACGACGGAGCTGCCGGCGCGACCAAATTCCGCAGAGTATGAGTTCGTGTCGATTTGGAATTCCTGGACCGTATCGAGGCTGTATTGGTTAAAGTCAGCCCCGAAGCCGAGCGCTTCGCCAATGAAGGTGTTGTTGTTGTCGGCGCCGTCCGCCAGCAACGAGTACATTCCCCGCTGACCCGTAAAACTGGGACTCCCAAACGGTCCTCGGCTGACGCCCGGCGTTAACAATACAAACTGAAGGAAGCTCCTGCCATTAACTGGTAAGCCGCTGAGCGCGGGTCGTCCAATGGTAGTGCTCACCTGAGTTCGAGTGGTTTCAAGCAGCGGCAATTCATCGTTTACTGTGGTTGTAATTTCTGTCGTAGCCAATTTAAGCGCAACTGTCACGCTGATCCGCGCCCCAACTGCAACCGTCACATTTTTCTGAATCCATGTGGCAAATCCGGGGCTCTGCACGGTGATGTCATAAGTACCTGTCGGCAAATCCGGGAACCAAAAAATCCCCTCATGTCGCGTTCTCGTCTCAAACACGACACCAGTGCCGAGGTGTTGAACGCGCACAGCGGCGCCCACAACCACCGCGTCTGCGGGATCAATGACAGTTCCATCAATCGAGCCAAAGTTTGTGGAGCCTAAGCTGGGCAGAGACAGGCAGAGTAGCAACCCACTTATCGAACTCAAGAAACAGAGAAGCAGTGCCATACACAGAGTGCTCCGGAAGCTCGGATCAGATCCTAATGAGTCCGATTGTTCGTTTTCGGTTGGATGGCGGAAAGTGCGACGTGTGAGTTGGGAGGAACCGGCCTACGCTCCAAGGGAAGACCCACTCCCCGGAGAATGGCCTGAAATCGCGGCTCCGTACGCAGCGGGTCAAACCATTTGGTAGTCAGAAGGAAGAGATCCAGAGAACCTCGATCCGCAAAACTCTTCTCGAGAAAGTCGAGTGCTCTTTCTTTATCGCCAAGACCCAGGTAAATGAGGGCGAATTTCTGGGGTGAGATGTAGCTCTTGGCCGCCTCCTCTTTCAACGCGGCGAGGACAGCCTGTGCCTCCCGTTTTCGTCCGGTGACTGCGTAACCATAGCCAAGCCACATCAAAGCGGCGCTTCTGCCCGGCGGTCGCGCGTTACTGGTGGTGGTCATTAAGCGAGCTACGTTTTGTTGAAGTAGAGCAAGGGCCCGGCTCGTGTCTCCTTTCCCTGCATACGCCGCGGCCAGCCCCATCAGATCGGGATTGGGGGCAATCTCCTCCGTCTGCTTGAGCTGTTCAATGGCTTCGTCAAATCGACCTGCCATATTCAAGGCGGCCGTGAGTTCGGTGTTGATCTGCACAGATAGTGGGCTGAGTTGTCGAGCACGCTGCAGTTCACTCAGGCCCTCTTCTATTCGATTCAGCGTCAACAGGTGGATGCCATAGGCCCGGTGACCTTCCGCGTAGTTGGGATCCAATTCCAGCGCGCGGCGGAATTCCTTTTCAGCGCCCGCCCAATCCCAGTGATACCTGTCCAGCACATTAGCGAGCGACACATGGGCGTCAGCCAGTGTTGCATCCAGCTCGAGGGCCCTGCGTGCAGCACCTTCGGCTTTCGGTAAGCAGTCGCCAGGAGGCACGCCTCCGTTCAGGGTGCGGTAGGTATCCGAAAGCCCTGAATAGGCAGGAGCGTAAGACGGGTCTGCCTGAATCGCCTCCTGAAAATATTTCAAAGACTTTTTCAGACTACCCGGACCGCGTGTGCTCAAAAAGAAACGGCCCTTGACATACGCCTCATACGCTTCAGGGTTTGCGGGGCGCCGATGCACCAGACCAGGGTGCTGCCCAGATTGCATATTCGCAGAGACGCTGCGCAGGATGTCCCAGGCAATCTCGGATTGTAGATCTTGCACTCCCCCCAGTCCGCGATCGTAATGTTGGGCCCACAGGTGCCGATCGGAAGAAGCCAGGATCAACTGCGTGTTAACTTGCAGGAGCTCGCCCGAACGGGAGACCGTACCCTCGATAACAGCATCGACGTTCAACTCCTTCGCGATGGCGCGTAGCGGTTTGTGGGCCGCTCTGTACTGCGCGGCGGATGTACGTGACGTCACGCCCAGCAGACGGGTACGGGCCAGTTCCGTAGTCAGCCCGTCCGTCATTGCGTCGACCACCGGATCCAGCGCCCGATCACCCGTAAGGTTTTCCAGCGGTAGTACGGCGACAGATCCAATCGAGGTCGGATGCACCCACCTGAGAAGCCGATCCCGTCCGGCATACAAAGCGATGACCACAGCCGCTAGGCTGGTTGCGAGTAGGATCCAACGGAACAATCGGCCAGTCGATCGAGTTTCAGTGCGGGCCGGAGTCTCTTCGCGGGCCGGAGTCTCTTCGCGGGCCGGAGTCTCTTCGCGGGCCGGAATTTCTTCGGGAGCTTCAGTGACGGATCCGAGCTCCGCGCGACGGCTGGCCCACCACGCGTCCAGCTCAGGCTTGAAGGCGTAAACCGTGCCGGAACTCTGGTGAAGGTGCCGATGCACCGGAAGCCCCTGCTCGGACTCCCAGCGATGGACGGTACGAACAGACCGCTTCAGGTAGACCGCGATTTCCTTCCATGAGTCGAGGCGATCAGCGGCGGAGGGCTGCTGCGGTTCGTGTTCGAGGGCGTTGGCCCTGCCCATGGAAGCACTCCGGGTGTGGAGCAGATTCTAATGCTAACCGCTGCTCTCTGCAATTTGAGGCTCTCTGTAATTTGAAGAGACACATGTGCCAAAGGATGCCAAACACTCATGGCAAAGCTTGTCTCTTGCGCGGATCCTTCAACGCTCGTAGCTTCCGGTCTGAAGGCGCAAGTGCTCTGGTTGCCGAGGAGGACCGAGATGAAACCGAACTTCCCACCTAACAAGAGATCAAAACTCGTTCAGTTTGAAGAAGTTTGTATTTCGGACAAGCTCAGAATCGTATGGTTGGGGGTGGCAATCGCCCTGACGGTGCTGACGTTCTATGGGAGCGGCGCTGCCCAGACTACGTCCTGCACACTCGGAGTCGCCTACCCCGACGACCTCGTCTACAAAGTAGACAACGTCATCATATGCACGGGGCAGCTGTACTCGGACCCCAATCTAGCACACTATGTGGTTTATATCCCTTCGGATACGAATGGATCCTTGGAGAAATGGACGACACTGACGAAGAAGACGTTAATTCTCTGGAACCACGGCCTCGCCCCGCTGCTGCCAAATCCTTATCCTCCGGATTTCACGGAGCCCATTTCTAATCCTCCTCCTAACCGAGCCACTTACTCCCATCTGCTAAAGAATGGGTATGCGCTTGCCGGGGCGAGTTATTTAGGCGGCTGGACTGTCAAGGACGCCTTCAACGATCAGATCAAGTTGCTCGATACTTTTCCAAGCTTGGCGTGCTCGACAGGCTGCACTACTCAGCCATTCGGGTCGCCCGGTCGCACCATAGCGTCAGGTGGCTCGCTGGGCGGCCTCATCGCTGCTGGCCTTGTGCAAAAGTACCCGCAGTACTTCTCCGGCGCCCTTCCTATGTGCGGAATTATGGCAGGAGGAGTAGGCCTATGGAACACAGCGCTCGATCTGGCGTTTGCATTCAAGACCCTGCTCGCGCCCGACCGCAGCCTGCAGCTTGTTAATATCAGCGATCCGCTTACGAACTTTTACACTGCCATCAACATTTTGAACTCAGCCCAAAACACAGCCGCAGGCCGGGCACGGATAGCGCTGGCGGCGGCCCTCGCCGACGTACCCGGCTGGTTCGACCCTCTTTCGCTGTCCGAACCGACAGATTATGTCACGCAAGAGGCCAGCCAGTATTTGTGGTTCTCCAACGTTGATTTTCCCTTAATCTTCGCGGGCCGGGCTGATCTTGAGTATCACGCAGGCGGCAATCCCTCCTGGAACACTGGGGTAGACTATCGGAACCAGTTGGAAGTAGTGTCTGCCGATTACCAGGAAGTGAAGGCGTTGTACGAGGAAGCCGGTCTGGATTTGGATGCGGACCTACAAACGCTTGCGGCCGCGCAACGTATATCAGCAGATCGGAATGCGGTTGATTACCTGAGGAATTTCATCAGCTTCAACGGCAACATCCAAGTCCCAGTCCTGTCGCTACATGACATCGGCGATGGGGCTGCGGTTGTCGAAAACGAGCAAGCCTACAAGCAGGTTATCACTCACGCGGGAAATAATGGGCTTTTGCGCCTGGTGTTCGTGAACCGAGCAGGCCATTGCACGTTTACACCTGCGGAACAAATCGTGGCTTTGCAGGCGCTCATGTACCGTTTAGATACCGGAAAGTGGCAAGGCGTTGGGGCGGACGATCTAAACAGTGCAGCTTCGGCGCTTGGTCCTGCATTGAACATATTCTCGGCGCTTGGTCCTGGGTATCCATCGGGAGTGCCCACTGCGCCGGCTTTTGTTGATTTCGACCCGGCACCGTTCCTTCGTCCGTTCAATTTCGACGATGTGTACCCCGGAAACTGAGATCACGTTAGGCATGAGATCGGACAACGAGTCAGCATGTGCATGGATACTCGGCTATGGAGCAACGGCACTAACTTCGCAAGGAGGTAGAGTATGCGAAGAACATCTGTCCCGATTTCTCTTCTGCTTGTCGAGATGATCGACCGTAAGTGGATTGCTGAGGTGACGATCAAAGGGGGCCTGATCGCCAAGGTGAAATGACCTCAAAGAGCTGCAAAAGGGAGTCATGGCTTGATACGCTACCCTCCCTCGCCTACAAAGCCAATCGGCAAGCGTCGCAGGGCCTACAGCACATTAGCAGCTCGTTGAAGCTATTTGGACTACGCAACCGCCAAAGGATTTGAGTAATGGTATAGACGATTTGTACCGGAAACTGAGGTCACGTTCGCATGAGCTCGGAAATGACGCATCGCGGGACACTGATGGGAGGATCGTACAGTACGCCTGAAACTTTGGCGACGGCACGACAGACTAGGCGACTATGACGATCCGGTTTGGACCGACATGCGGAAAATGTGTATCCGAGTCCACCACGGGGCAGAGGTCAAAGGAGTAATGTATGCGAAGAACATCTTTCCCGCTCTCTCTGCTGCTGATGATTGCCGCAGTAATCATTGCCGCGATGATCGCGGTCACCTCGGCGAGCGCGCAAACAGCTCCACCACAGTGGAAAATTGCGTTTATCTCCTTTTCCGGGGCGTGTGGGAACTCATACGACACATGCTTGTCCGTGGTCAACGCTGACGGAACCAATCTGGTCAATCTCACCGGTATCGTGGCTGGTGGTGACCCGGTGTGGTCGCCCGATGGGGGACAGCTCGCGTTCACGAGCTCCGGATACGTCTTCGTGATACCCGCCGACGGCGGTACCGCCGTGAACCTGACCAGCAACTTGACCCCAGACAACCGGCCTCCGTCTCCGGCTTGGTCGCCAGACGGCACCAAAATCGCGTTCACTAACCAAGGGTGGATCCTGGTTGTGCCGGCCTCCGGAGGTACTGCGGTCACTCTTACGGATAAGCTGTCAAACGCTTCTCCCGCTTGGTCGCCAGACGGCACGAAGATCGCGTTTTCGAGCAACCGAGATTACGGCAGTGCCGATTATTACGCCAGGCCTTATGAGCTCTACATCATGAATGCCGACGGATCGGCAGCCACCCGGCTCACAACCGGGGTGGACGTCTACGACCGACCGAGATGGTCGCCCGACGGCTCGCGAATTGTTTTCAGTTGCTTCGTGAGTGGCTCGAATTCGTCAGATATTTGTGCCATCAATCCCGATGGCTCGAGATTTGCGGTACTCACAACTGATGATCTGGGTGATGTCTTCCCGGATTGGTCGCCCGACGGGTCGAAGATTGTCTATTTCGCCGTGGACTGGCTTGGCAGTCCTTGCCCGTCCGGCGGAGCAGTACCCGCGTCCATCAGAGTAATGAACGCAGACGGCAGTAATGGCGCGGAATTGGCCGGCACTTTTACCTATGCGGCAGATGGCCCTACCTGGTCTCGAGACGGCAATCAAATCGCTTTCAGCAGCGGCTGGACCTCCAGTAGTTGCCAGGGGTTCCCATCTTCGGTGGACGTAATGAATGCAGATGGTACAGGTCTACTCTGGTTGGCAAGCGGTTCCGGCCCCGTATGGCAACCGAGTACCAACGGTTCTCTCAATAATCCTCCGATCCCCTCGTTTACGTATGCGTGCAATGGGCTCACATGCAGCTTTGATGCCTCCGCTTCCCGGGACCAGGACGGAACAATCTCAAAATATGATTGGAGTTTGGGTGACGGAAAATCCGATTCAGGCCCGACAGTTACTCATACATACGCCACTGGCGGCACATATACCGTGACGCTAACCGTCACCGACGATCACGGTGGAACAGGCGTCCAAAGTAATCTCGTGACTGTGACCGCGCCCAATGTTCCGCCCGTCGCCGCGTTTACGTTCGCTTGCAGCAGTCTTGCGTGCAACTTCGATGGTTCGGGATCCAGGGACAGTGACGGGACGATCACCCGATATTCCTGGGATTTTGGCAACGGCGCCACAGCCTCTGGAGCGACAGTGGCATACACCTATGCCGCTGGCGGCACATACACCGTCACGCTAACTGTCACCGACAACAGCGGTGCAACAGGCAGCCAAAGTAACGCCGTGACGGTGACCGCGCCGAATCTTCCGCCACTCGCCTCGTTCACCTTCTCTTGCACCAGACTCACGTGCAGCTTTGATGGCTCCGCTTCCAGGGACAGCGACGGGTGGATTACTCAATATGCCTGGAACTTCGGCGACGGCGCCACAGGCTCAGGTTCAGTCGCGACGATTAAGCATAACTATGCCGGCCCTGGGGCTTATGCTGTGACGCTAACAGTCACGGACAACAGCGGTGCTACAGGGGCTCAGGCTAACAATGTCACGGTCACTCGCAGGAAATGACGCAATTCCGGGGCGTGGGCGGAGTGATCATGAGCATGCGAACAGGTTTCATCTCGGCAACGAGGACAGCATGCAACAACAACGGATGTTCTGCTCGTTTTGTTGGCGCTACAGGCGCGATCCGTTTATCGCCCAGGAGGTCAAAATGAAATCGAACAGCTTGCCATCTAACAGGAGATCAAAACTCGTTCAGTTTGGTTTGTTGTATTTCGGACAAGCTCAGAATCGTTTGGTTAGGGGTGGCAATCGCCCTGACGGTGCTGACGTTCTATCGGAGCGGCGCTGCCCAGATTACGGATTTTGCCTCAATCTTCGCGGCCGTGCTGATCTTGAGTATCACGCACCACGCACACGGCAATACCTCCTGGAACACGGGGGTAGATTACCGGAACCAGTTTGGCGGTTTCTCTGTAGTCGGTCCAAACGCCGATGACGTAAGTTGTTTGCTGAGGCGACGATCAAAGGGGGACTGATCGCAAGGTGAAATGACTTCAAAGAGCTGCAAAAGGGAGGCATGGCCGATAAGCTACGCTCCCTCGCCTACAAAGCCAATCGGCAAGCGTCGCAGGGCCTACAGCACGTTAGCAGCTCGTTCAAGGCTATTTTGACGTGGATCGACGGCATGAACTACGCAACCGCCAAAGGATTTGAGCAATGGTCGCATGAGCTCGGAAATGAGTCACCATGTGCGTGGATACTCGGCTGACGGAGCAACGGCACTAACTTCGCAAGGAGGTAAAGTATGCGAAGAACATCTCTCCCGCTCTCTCTGCTGCTGATGATTGCCGCAGTGATCACTGTCGCCATCAGCGCGATCACCTCAGCGAGTGCCCAGACAGCACCCGCACCTGGGAAAATTGCGTTTTTTTCGCCGGACTGTGGGAACTCTGCGGGTTCCTGTTTAGCGGTGATCGATGCTAACGGAGCCAACCTGGCGAACCTGACGAGCACCTATCCGGGTGGGTTGGCCTGGTCGCCCGATGGGACGCAGCTGGCCTTCACAAATGGAAACGGGCTTTTCATCGTCCCTGCTTTGGGGGGGACTGCCATCAATCTCGCCAGCACGGGCGCCTATTCTCCGGCCTGGTCGCCGGACGGCACCAATATTGCGTTCGCCAGCTACGGGATTAAAGTTGTGCCGGCTTCGGGTGGTACTGTCGTTAACTTACCATCGCCCCCGGAGTCCGGATCCCCTGCCTGGTCGCCTGACGGTAAAAGAATCGCGTTTTCGACGAGCAGCCCCTATAGCAGTACGGGCGGTCTCTACGTGATGAATTCCGACGGATCAGAGCTCATGCAGCTTACAACATCAGTGTACGTGATGGAGCAACCCAAGTGGTCTCCCGACGGCTCGCGAATTGTCTTCACTTGCATGTTTCCCTATACGAGTAGTTCGCACATCTGCGTAATTCACAGCGATGGCTCGGAATTTGCGGTGCTCACCACGAATTTTCTGGGCGATTCCGCGCCGGACTGGTCGCCAGATGGGGCGAAGATCGCGTATTCAGCGTACACCATAGACGCTAGTGGCAACGAAACGTCCGTCATCACTCTGATGAACCCCGATGGCAGCGCCGCCACACAGCTAGGCTCAGGCATGGCGGGCGCGCTTATTTCTGATCTGATGTGGTCTCCAGACGGCACACAATTCGCCTTCACCAACTCCATTACCTACGTCATATCCGACATATACGGCGATCCTGTGTACGAATACACGCTCGAGAATGTGTCTGTGATGAATTCGGACGGTTCTGGCGTGCTCCAGCTTCCCTATGGTTACAACCCAGCATGGCAACCCAAGGCAATTAGCTCTCCGCTCGCCTGGTTTTCGTCTACATGCAATGGACTCACGTGCAACTTCGACGGGTCGGACTCTAAGGGCTTCGATGCAACGATCACCAGCTATAGCTGGAACTTCGGCGACGGTAGCCCAGCCGAAACTGGTTCGGCGGTGACCCACACGTACGCTGCCGCCGGGAGCTATAAGGTGACGCTCACGGTTACGGACAGCGGTGGCGCGACCGACACCCAAACCAACAACGTGACTGTAACTGCGCCCAATAGTCCGCCCGTCGCCTCGTTCATGGTCTCTTGTAGCAGTCTTGCGTGCAGCTTCGATGGCTCTAAGTCGCTGGACAGTGACGGGTGGATCGTGCAGTACGCCTGGACATTCGGCGACGGCAACACCGCGTCCGCTACGACGGCGACGGTAGCCCACACCTATGCCGCCGCCGGTACGTATTCGGTCACGCTAACCGTTACGGACAACAGCGGCGCGAGCGGAAGGCAAAGCAATACGGTGACTGTAACAAATAGTCCACCCGTCGCATCGTTCACGTTCGCTTGCAGCAGTCTTGCGTGCAACTTCGATGGATCCGCGTCCCGGGACAGTGATGGCACGATCAGGCAATACGCCTGGAACTTTGGCGACAACACGACAGGCTTGGGCACCACGGCCACGATCGCACACACCTATGCCGCCGCTGGTACGTATTCGGTCACGCTAACCGTTACGGACAACAGCGGCGCGAGCGGAACGCAAAGCAATACGGTGACTGTAACTGCGCCGAATAGTCCGTCTGTCGCCGCGTTCTCGTTCTCTTGCAGCAGATTCACGTGCAGCTTTGATGGCTCCGCATCCAGGGACAGCGACGGGTGGATTACTCAATATGCCTGGAACTTCGGCGACGGCGCGACAGGCTCAGGTGCGACGATAGCGCACACGTATGCCGGCCCAGGCACGTACACAGTGACGCTGACCGTTACCGATAACGGCGGCGCCACAGGGGCTCAGGCTAACAATGTTACGGTCACTCGCAGGAAATGACGGCAATTCCGGGGCGTGGGCGGAGTGACCATGAGTATGCGAACAGGTTTCATGTCGGCAACGAGGACAGCATGCAACAACAACGGATGTTCTGCTCGTTTTGTTGGCGCTACAGGCGCGATCCGTTCATCGCCCAGGAGGTCAAAATGAAATCGAACAGCTTGCCACCTAACAAGAGATCAAAACTCGTTCAGTTTGAAGAAGTTTGTATTTCGGACAAGCTCAGAATCGGAGCGGCGCTGCCCAGAAGATTACGTCCTGCACCCTCGGAGTCGCCTACCCCCAACGACTCCGTCTACAAAGTGGACAACGTGATAATTTGCACCGGGCTCCTGTACCCGGACGACCCCAACTCTCCGGGCGCGGCGCCTCTTGGATTTTTCGTTCGAGACGGACCAGTAATCGGCAGTAAACAGCAAGGCTTGCACATCACAGGAATATGCCCGTAGCCATCCAGAGCCAAATTAGCTGAAGGGAGCCGGAAACATGCACAACAAAACGAACACCCGCTACCTCATCCTTCAAGTATTCTCTCTCGTCGTTCTAGTCGTAACCGTCGCCTCGGGCCAGAGCGTGAAAGGGAGCGGAACGCCAGGGGCAATCCCGGCCTGGACCGATTCCAATACTCTGGGGAATTCGCCACTCACACGGAGCGCTAACGACGTCGCCGCTGCCGGCAACCTAAGCGTCGCCGGCACCTTCAACGCCCCGACTGTGAGTGCGACGACTGTGAGTGCGCCCACTGTAATTGCAGGCAGAGTGAATGCGACAACGATGACCACCCAGAGTTGGCTCAACCTGTCCTCGAACAGCGCGTCTATCGCTCTCGAAAACACTCCCTTTGTCCACGGATTTGGCCGCTTTAACGTGTTTGTCGGGCCAAATGCCGGCAACTTTACGCTCACCGGAACCGGAAATGCCGCTCTCGGGAGTTCCGCGCTTTTACACCTCGGCTACGGCGGGAATAACACGGCCCTTGGTGCAAACACGCTGGCAGCTAATATCAGCGGCAACGGAAACACTGCCGTAGGCGCGTTTGCTTCAGAGAACACCACAGGCAACCAAAACACAGCAGTTGGGTTCGCAGCTCTGTCGACCTTGACGAGCGGATTCGGAAACATCGCGCTTGGCGTTTTCGCGGGTTTCAATTCGCCTTCGGGAGATAACAACATATATATCGGCAATGCGGGCGCATCGGAGAGCGACACGATCCGCATAGGCACCGGTCAATCTGCCACGTACATTGGGGGCATCAGCGGCACGTCGCTCGTGGGCGTTCCGGTCGTGGTGAATGGCATTGGGCGTCTGGGAATCACGGGCTCCTCCGCCCGTTTCAAGCAGGACATCCAAGACATGGGCCAAGCCAGCGCTGCGCTGATGAGCCTACGTCCCGTGATGTTTCGTTACAAACCGGAGTACGCAGACGGCAATGCTGAACTTCACTACGGACTTGTCGCAGAGGAAGTCGCCAAAGTCTATCCCAACCTTGTGCAGAACGATAAAAACGGCGAGCCGTTCACCGTTCTTTATCAGGAGCTGCCCGCCCTGCTGCTGAACGAAATCCAGCGCCAGCAGCGGAGGATCGAAAGCCTGCAGTCGAGGATTGAACAACAGCAGAGAGAACTGGAAAGCGAACAATCTTCATATCAGGCGCAGCTTGCGAATGCCTCTGCGCGTTTGGCCGCCTTGGAGCGCCAAAACCATAGCGCAATCCAGATTGCCAGAGCGCCGCACTGAAGGTTTCGAGGTGACCCATGGATCAAATTCAGCCAGATCCTAACGAGCCATCTTTGGTGTCACGACGGACCGATAACGGCGCCGCGCCCGGCAGCATACGCAACACGGTGACCGTCAGGGGGCGGAAATGACCAGGCCACAGAAGTTTGGCAGTTCCTAAGCGACCAATTCTTCACACCCAAGCTGCAACCGAGCGGCTCGGCGTCAACCATTAGCAAGAGGAGGAGAACATGTTCTGCAGAGTTGGAAAATTAGCGACCGTTTTTTTTGTGATTCTTGTTCTCGCATTGGGCCTGTATGTACCGCAGGGCCTAGCGCAGGAGATTGCCCCGATCATCCAGTCAGGTTTCGTGCAGTTGAGTGGCAATTTCACATATGCTGGCACATTCGAGCCTGCACCGATTGACTCCAACAAGGATGGGTTGCTCGCTGAAAAGGTGACCGCGACAGCACAGGGCAATTTGGCCGGAAAGGGCGCAGGAACCCTGCAGGTTTTAAAGTTAAGTCGCTATGCCAATGTTATCGAGTACGGGCTCACAAGTCCGGCTGACGCGTTCACTAGCTGCTTTCGTGTGAATGACGGGGATTTCTCAGTACAAGAGAACGCTTATAACGGACCGCTTGCCCACCTCATCCGGCCGATACGCAACTCAGTGGTCAACCCTTCCTCTGCTTCGTACGCCGCAGAGGAATGGACGGCACTCTACCAACTTCAGTCGGGCGAACTTATTGATGCCCAGGTTACCGAGGTGGAGATTTGTGTTGAGAACACAAAGCCCTTCCCGATCTGTCATGTGAGGCAGCACGAAAAGATCGTGGGCGGGACGGGCCGATTCAAGAACGCGACCGGTGAAGTCACACTGAGGGCTATTGCTCCTACGTTAACATCCGATGCTCCACTGCTCACCGAAGACGGCCGGATCGATCTCACTCGTAGGCCACCGACGTTTAGTGTCGGTCCGATTCACGGCGCCGGGCAGATGACCGTGTTCGTGCCCGCTCCCCGTTAGCCACGCACAACCCTGTCGTCGAGCGAGGCAGGGCTCTTTTGTTTCTGATGTGGCCTTTGTCACGCGTTATCGCTCGATCGTGTGGAACAACGCCAAACGACTAATGAGAGGTTCCAAACCCAGGTGCTTCAGTCAGTCTGTTGAGAATTAGATAGTGAGCGAGGTTTTCGGACTCAAAGCGGAGGTCAATATGAAATCCCGATTTATCTTATTTTCAGCCCTGTGTCTCGTTGTGTTCATCGCTAGCGTTAGTCACGCCCAGAACCTAATGATGGGGCTCTTGACATCTTCGTGACTAAAGGCCCCGGTGGCGGGAATCAGCTCTACAAGGGCCTTCTCACGGAAACCGCTTGCTTGGAATTTGTGAATGTTGCCGCCATGTGATCCGCCCAGCGGAGCGCGGTCGGTTCTTGTCCAGTGCAGTGAAGGCGTATTGGTCTTCGAGACGCCAGTCGCAAATCTGGCCATTGCTCCACGCACGAGATGCTGCATGCAGAGAAGAGGCCCAATTTGCGCGCCAGTATTGCAGGAGGCCTTATGTTTCGGAGCATGAGTGAAGGATGTCCCATCGACATTCGCGCGGTCGAAGCGCGCGATTCAGGAGACAACGCCCTAAATCGGCTAACGCCGTCTGCACCATCACGACGGCAGTTCCTGCGTGTAGGATTCTTGACGGCCGCCGCCGCTGCTATTGCGAACTCTCCGCTTAGCGCCCTTCTGAAGGCGCTGCAAGCAGCTACGCCCGATCTTCTGCACGACACCTTTAATGGTCTCCTTGCCTTTATTGTTCCCGGTCCGGACCCCTATTCGAAGGCGCAGGGTGTTACCTCATCCACGCTTGGCGGGGTGGATGCGAATGTAACCGAGGCGCTGATCGAGACCCTTGATCTCTCGGCTCCTTTCCTCCCGCAGTTCTCTGTGACGGTGACGGCGATCCTGAACAATCTGGCTCAGGTGGTAAATCCTTCTGCAACCAATCCATTTGGATCGCCGTACGCGAACCTTAAGTATCCCGAGAAAGTCGACGTGCTCAAGATCATGGACTCCACCGATGCCCTGAAGTCACTCGGCGGAGTATTGCCGCTTCTCGTTGCTGCTCTGTGCTACTCGGACGCGGGCACATTCGACCCAGCCACGCGGAGCCTCACGGGGACGCCTGTCGGATGGACCATTTCTAACTACAGCGGGGTGTCTGACGGCAGAGACGAAGTTCAGGGCTATTTTGAAAGTAGACGTAGCGACCGCCGCAAATAGCGAGCGAGGAGAGAAACCATGCGTGATGTGATCGTAGTAGGCGCTGGTGGGGGCGGAGCTGTTGTTGCCAAAGAACTAGCAGGACGTGGCCTCGATGTGCTCTTGCTCGAAGCAGGGGCGCGTTTCGCAGACCCGGAGAAGGACTGGACTCATTTTGAGAGCGATGCCAACAACCCCTATCTGGGATATTTCCGCTTCGGCCCTGCCGACCGGTCCAGGCCTGAGTGGGTAAGAGAAATTCCTCAGAGCATGCTGTTGGTTCAACTTGCCGGAGTGGGAGGCTCAACCAATCACTATCAGGGCAATTCGCCGCGGGCCATGCCGGGCACATTCGTCGGTTACGACAAGGCAGATCAGCAAGCTTATGACACGGATCACCTGTTCCCGTGGCCGTACCGCGACTTGATCCCATACTACGAATGGGTCGAGGCTACGTTGCCAGTCCAGACCGCTCCGATGGGCAAGAAGGAAGAGGTTTTTTTTCAAGGTGCGCAAATGCTGGGACTGCCCCTGCAGCGTGGCAAAGACATCACGGCGGCAGCTTTTCGTCCACAGGAGAATGCAATTCTTCAGCCTCAAGGAACTGCCGGGAAGACAAGCGATCCGCACAAGATCAGATTTCCTGGAGCAAAGGGCTGTACTTTCTGTGGGCATTGTTCACAAGGTTGCTTCGAACCTCTCGGCGCGCCGATTAATCTGAAGGCGAAGCGTTCGACGTCAGTCAGTTACGTGCCGATGGCATTGACTGCCGACCGCTGGTCGAAATATGGCAAACCGATCACGCTGCTGGCTGACGCATTTGCGGTGCACGTAAACACAGACGGGATGTCAGCACGCAGCGTGACCTGGCGCGTGGGCGCAAATGGCGAAATTCTCACTGAAGAAGCTGCCGTCATCGTGCTGGCATGTGGCACAGTGGAGAATCCTCGCCTGTGGTTGAACAGCGGGCTGCCCAACTCAAATGGCTGGGTTGGACGAGGACTCACGGACCATTATGTGGACGTTGTCACCGGCGTGATGCCGTTCGACGTTGGTACAACCAGAGGCCCGGGATCTAACGGCCGCATAGATTATCCCGGCTATGGAATGCTGGAGGTTGTCGGAGATACCCCAGGGCTGAGAGCTGGCCTCTGCGCTTTCAGCGATGCAGGCGTCCCTGGTTTCTACGACAACGGACTGCCGGGAGCTTCGTATGGTGCCGATACCGTTGGCCGGCTCATTGGGAACGACCTCAAGGAAGCAATGGGCAGCGTTGACTGTCTCCTCAATGTTGATATTTTTACCGACGACGATGTCGAATTTCAAAATAACGTAAGCCTTTCGACCAGCTACCCTCCTGATGAGCACGGACCGATACCGCGCGTCGAGATATTTCAACGCAAGCGCTCTGCCAGAACCATTCGCAACCGGGAATTCCTGGCTCAAAAAGCGGTCGAGCTGTTACGCACTCTAGGAGCCAAGAAGGTGCACCGGATCAACAAGTCTCCATTCGTGATTCATAGCCACAGTACGATGCGCATGGGATTCAGCGCTTCCGACTCGGTTCTCGACAGTAACTGCGAAGCACGAGAGGTCAAGCGGTTATTCATCGCCGACAATTCCGCACTTGCGAATGGCATCGGAGGACCAAACCCGACGCTCACCACGCAAGCGCTCGCGACTAGAACCGCAGAAAGAATCTACCAACGGTACTTCGGTGGCGATGCGTGGGTAAGTGAGGAAACTCCCGTTGCTTCAACCGATACGGCCATCACACATGCCTTGGTTCTTGCAGGGCAGCTATAGAGAACCATCAAGAGTAAATCCTTCACAGGAGAACGCCATGCGATCAGTAACAACCGTCTCCGCTCTGCTCGTAGTTCTTGCCGTGGCCGCTCTGCATGCAGCGGACAACCCACTCGGGCGTCCATACCTGGCTCTCGGGGACAGCATAACCTTTGGCTTTATCACCAACGCTGGTTTTGCGTATTTGAATCCGGACAACTTCATTGGGTTCCCGAACTATCTTAGCCAACGCATTAGGCTGGAAGCCGTGAACGCATCCTGCCCGGGAGAAACCACGGGGAGTTTTCTGTCTGCGAGTGAACCCGACAACGGCTGCCGTTTCTATCGTTCCCTAGTACCGCTTCATGTTGCGTACTCTTCTACGCAAGCAGACTTCGCTGTCGCTTTTCTCGGGGCGCATCCCGACTTGAAGCTGCTAACTATCGGTCTTGGAGCCAACGATGTGCTGTTGCTTCAAGCCCGGTGCGCCAACGATTTCTCCTGCATCGAAAACGATTTGCCGCAGGTTTTAGCTGGAGTGACGACGAACTTGCAGGACATCCTTGCAAACCTGCGTTCGACAGGTTTTAAGGGGACAATTGTCGTGGTCAATTACTATTCGCTGGATGACACCGATGCAAATGTCACCACCATCTTCCATGCTCTGAATGAGGCCATTGCGACTGCGGCGGCTCGGGAACGTCTGCCAATCGCCGATGTCTTTACGGCGTTCCAAAATGCAGCCATGGTCGCCGGCGGGCATGCTTGCAATGCTGGACTTCTGAACGCATCGCCCCAGAATCAGTTTGTCTGCGACATTCATCCCAGCCAGTCAGGACAGGCGCTGATCGCACGCACCATTGCGGAAACGCTGATCAGGATGCGCGGGAGAACGCGGTAGGCGGCTTTCACAAAGTTGGGACCGGCCCCGGATAATCCTGCGAGGAGACATGACCAGGGTGTGGTGTCTCCCTGCCAGTCGCCAGGATTACGGCCGACAACGGCTGGAGCAACGTCCATTGTCTTTCCCGACGAGCGTCGTGGTCGCAACTTACGAAGTTGTTGCCTTCCTAGGAGTGCGAAATGAATGGTTTAAGAATATGGCCGCTTGCATTGAATCTATCCTTCTTTCTACTCAACCTAAGTCACAGCGGATTAGCGAAACCACTTGAAAGAGGAGAACCTCCGAAAAACGTTGTTGCTGAGTGGAACTCCGCTGCGCTGCAGGGTGTTCGGGATTCAAAAATCGGCCCGCCAATGGTGGCGCGGGCGTTAGCGATCCTTCATACCTGCATCTACGATGCTTGGGCGGCCTACGATCAAAACGCGATAGGCACTCAGCTCGGCTCTCAATTGAGGTCACATCCTGCTCGGCGCACGCGGGCCAACAAGGAAAAGGCTACAAGCTACGCAGGGTACCGAGCACTTGTCGACCTATTTCCCGGTGATCGGTCGTCCGTGTTCGATCCCTTGATGATTACTCTGGGATATGATCCCCAGAACGACACGCTGGACCCAAATGACCCTGCTGGGATCGGCAATTTGGCCTGCACTGCGGTATTGGACTACAGACATCACGATGGGTCGAATCAGCTTGGTGACCTGCATCCTGGTGCCTACTCTGACTACACAGGGTTTACCCCAGTGAACACCTGGGACCAGGTTAACGATCAGAATTATTGGCAGCCGCTTCGATATCCCGATGCACAAGGCGTCTTCACAATTCAGGAATTCCTTGGTGCCCAGTGGAACCGGGTAACGCCGTTTGCGTTGACCTCACCAGACCAGTTCCGCGCCTGGATCGGACAATACGGCCCGGCGCACGACGGTTCCGCCGAATACATCGCACAGGCAGAAGAACTGATTTCGATAAGCGCAAAACTTACGGATGAACAAAAGGTCATTGCCGAGTACTGGAAGGACGGTCCTCATTCGGAGACCCCTCCCGGTCACTGGAATCTGTTGGCCGAATGGGTTTCGCGGCGCGATCATCACACACTCGATGACGATGTGAAGATGTTCTTCGCGCTTAACAATGCGATCTTCGACGCAAGTATCGTCGCTTGGGATGCGAAAATCTACTGGGACTCAGTGCGCCCAATCTCTGCGATTCGTTACTTGTTCACAGGCGAGCAAATCTATTGCTGGGGCGGCCCTGGACAGGGTCCGAAGTGGATGGACGGTAGCCAGTGGATTCCGTACCAACTGGAGACATTTCCGACTCCGCCGTTTCCGGAATATATCTCAGGGCACAGCATTTTTAGCGCTTCGGCTGCAGAGACACTCAAGACATTTACGGGTGGGAATCAATTCGGGGCTTCCACAACCATCAAGGCAGGATCTTCTGAAATTGAGCCTGGTACGACTCCTGCACTGGACGTAACACTTTCTTGGTCCACTTTCAGCAAGGCTGCGGATCAAGCAGGAATGTCGCGTCGTTATGGAGGCATTCACTTTCGAGAAGGTGACTTGGTATCCCGTCAGGTTGGCCGACTAGTCGCGAAGCAAGCCTGGGAGAAGTCTCGAGCCTATTGGAGCGGAGCGAGAGCCGATGAGAAAGACTAACGCGATAAGCTTCATCTATTCGTCTCTAGGTCGGCGGCCGCACCCCTCGACAGTTACCGAATCGCGCGAGGACATTTGCCTAGAGCGTGTTTCATAAATAGGTTCAGCCTCAGAACAGGTACTTACGCGTGGCGTGTCGGCTGATGAGCTTCTGTCATGAAGAAGCGGCAGAAGCTGTTGACCGATGAACAGTGGGCCGACAAGGGCTATGACTTTCACGATTTCGTCGGCGAGTTGCGGAACATGAACATCACTCCGCACGTGGCGCAGAACGATACCAGCAGCGCCATTGACAGGCGCACTACCCGCCACGACGGATACAGGGTGAGCCAGAGGAAGCGCAAGAGAATCGAAGAGGTGTTTGGCTGGATGAAGACGGTAGGGGTTGTTACGCAAGCTACGGCATCGCGGACTGGAGCAGGTTGGCTAGGTGTTCACCTTCACGGCAGCGGCTTACAATCTGGTGCGCATCCGCAATCTCATGCGCGGTACCCCGATGCCGCAGTGTGGCTAAATCCACCCGCTGAACACCCCCACCCTTCACTCCCACCCGGAAGAACCCGTAAATCTCACCCGGAAAGCACGGCAGAGGCAGCTTACAAGGCGTATCTGACCTTTTCAGCAGCCTGCTAGGGGAATGGACCGCACATGCTCTTCCCACACGGCTGTCTTTCTGTTCTAAAGTGTTACCCAATGCTGTCACAAACGCCATTGCGGGATTCGCGAAGGCTCCGCGCGGTATCGGAGCCCTTCTACCGGCGGCGGCCAGCAGCGGCGTAATGGCGTACTTGGCCCGCGTGGTTGTCTGATGGCCAGCGGACGGCCAACGCTCGATGAACACTTTCTGCGAGCCTATAATGACTAATCGCTTGAGCGACGCGTGACTGAGGGATCACGGGTGCAGCGAGCTAACCTCGTCCCGCGCCAAGCGCAGGCATGTAGTTTCATCACGGGTTCACGATTTCGGCTCCAAGTCTTACATTCGTGCGAAATCAATGTATCCACGCTGGACATCCGTGCTCAGCAGCTTTACCCGCAGCTTGTCCCCAACATCCACTCCTTGTTGCCCATTCACTAACAATCCTTCTATATGTGGCTGCAACACTCGAACGAAGGTGCCGTGTGGAGTCACTCCCGTAACGATCGCATCGAACAGTTCGCCGATTCTGCTGGTCATTGCGACCGCCGAGATCCGTTTCGACATTTCCCGCTCAACCTTCCGCGCCGCGTTTTCTTTCGCGGTACAGTTGGCGGCAATAGCGGCTAAAACATCGTCCGAATACGGAGCGGGCTGGTTCGCGAGTACGGCCTTGATCAGCCGCTGGGTGACGAGATCGGCAAATCGCCGGTTGGGAGCCGTGGAGTGGGTGTAGTCCTGAACGGCAAGGCCGAAGTGTCCTTGCTCAGGATCGCCGGGGCGTTCCAGAACATACTCACCGGGCCCCATCAACTTGATCACAGCCAACGACAGATCGGCAAAATGGTCCGGACCCGACGCTTTGCGCTTCATCAAGAACTCGTTCAGCGCCTTGGAGTCCGGCTCGGCTGGCAGGTGTTCACCCTGTTCGGCTGCAAGCTCCACGATTCGGTTCCAACGCTCGGGGGTTTTCACCACGCGCCGGATGGAAGACACTTGCAGTAACATGCGGGCGACTGCCCCATTGGCTGCGATCATGAAATCTTCGATAAGTTCCGTGGCGCGGTTCTTCTCCTGTTTTGCCACCCCCACAACCTGCTGATTGAGTATTATCGGGCGGACCTCAGTGGTTTCGATGTTCAGCGCTCCGTGCCGGTAGCGCTCATTCATCAAGGCCTGAGCGACGTCATCCTGGAGGCGTAGCTGAGATTGCAGCTCGGGCGAGGCTGCCACTTTATCCGGAGCTGCGCCTTTGCCCTCAAGCCAAGCCCCTACGGCATCATAGGTAAGCTGTGCTTTATTGCGGACTATCGCGCGATGGGCCGCGCCCGAGTTGACCTGCCCATCTGGGCTAACCACGAACTCGATTACTAGGCTGAGCTTATCTGCTCCCTCCAGCAGCGAAGTCATACCGGTCGAAAGCTGCTCCGGCAACATCGAGAAATTCCGTACGCCCGTATAGACCGTCGTCGTCTCTTTCGCGGCATGTTGATCTATGGCGGAGTTCTTCGGGACGAAGGTATCAACATCTGCGATGCCCACCAACACACGCGTCTCACCTGTGGGCAACCGCTCAGCTACCTCGATCTGGTCGAGATCTCGCGAAGTGTCGTTATCGATCGAAGACCAGAGCAGATTGCGCAGGTCACGAACCGTTCCACCCGGCGCCACCTGTGGTGGGTGCGCTTCCAATTGCAAAAGCTGCTGCTCAGCTAGCGGAGGAAATTCTGGCTCAAAGCCGTTCTCCAGCATGGTTTGTTTGGCTGCTGCCTGAAGATCGAAGTGGGACACCTGAATAGTGGTCATTTCTAAAACAGTCTAAGCCGTCACGCTGTTCCGAAGCGAATCGCGGTGGCAGATAGAACGTGCCAAGATATGGACATGGCAGAGCCCCAAGCAGCGGTAGCGATCATCCGTGCGCGCCTTCCACGGGAATCGATTTTGCTCATCCGTCGCTCGGAACGGGAAGAGGATTCCTGGTCGGGACACTGGTCATTTCCGGGCGGCCGGCGTGATCCTGAAGACCCCGACCTGCTGCATACTGCCCTCCGCGAGTTGGAAGAAGAATGTGCTATCCGCCTCGGCCGAGAGCGTAGCGAAGTGGCATTGCCGCCGGTGCTGGCGAGACGGAGAACGGGTCCGTTCGTCTTGGTTGCTCCGTTTGTATTTGGGGTGGAAGACGAGCTGCCGACGGTTGTGGATCCTCGTGAGGCGGCGGAAGCGGTTTGGATGCCGCTAAATGTGTGGTGCGACCCCACCCGGCACTCGCTCAGGGCTGTTCCGGGCCTACCCGGTGATTGGCTGTTCCCGGCAATTGATCTGAATGGAATGCCGGTGTGGGGATTCACCTATCGGCTGGGGACGGATTGGCTGAGGCTGCTCCTTGGACAGGGCCCGCTTGAAGAGGCAGGATATCGGATGGCTTGCCGCATCCTAGACTTCTTGCTCTCCCATGGACTGAAGTTAAAGCGCGGATGGAAGGATCGCATTGAGCAGCCAGCAATCGGTGCTCCGCAGACTGCGAAGGTAGCCATGGTGGAAGGCGCGATTCCTGCGGCGCTGGTTGTCGCCCGTTTTGCGATGCCGGGAGAGATCTTCCCAAGCGTAAACCTCCTCGAAGCACGGCCAGATCATATTCGGGTGGTGGGACTGGCGTTCGAGGAGTACCTGATCCAGGCATCCTGATAGGGTGAGCAGTGCCTCGTTCAATCTTTGGGACCGTCGTCGGCTTGAAATGCATCCGCGGTCACAGCGTGATGGCGACTCGCATTGCATGGCAACAGCGATGACGAATAAGAACAACGGCAGTCACCGCTTATACTTCACTCTATGCCCTTTCCTGAACTTCATCCCAGCTTGCTCCGTGCGCTTGCTGCGCGAAACTACACAGAGCCTACACCCGTTCAACAAGCTGTGCTTCGGCCTGAAGCAGTGGGGCGCGACCTGCTGGTGTCAGCGCAGACGGGTTCAGGGAAGACCGCAGCGTATGGCCTAACTTTAGGAGAAACGCTGCTTGGCGAGGCGCCACGATTCGGGCGACCAAAGCAGCCACTCGCTTTGGTTGTGGCACCGACCCGAGAACTGGCACTGCAGGTACATCGAGAGTTGGCGTGGCTGTTGAGCGACGCAGGCGGGCGCGTGATCTCTTGCGTGGGCGGCATGGACATTCGCCGCGAGCAACGCACACTGGCGGCGGGGGCCCATGTCGTAGTCGGCACACCGGGCCGCTTAGCGGACCACCTTGATCAGAGACACTTGGACCTGTCAGAGATCCGCGCGGTGGTGCTGGATGAAGCCGATGAGATGCTTGATTTCGGCTTTCGCGAAGAGCTTGAGCTACTGCTAACGGCGACTCCACCGGAGCGGCGCACTATGATGTTTTCGGCGACGCTGCCGAAGGCGATCTTAGGGATGGCCCGGCTATATCAGCGCGATGCCCTGCGCATGGCATATCGGCGGAGAACGAAGCTCACGCCGATATTGAATATCGTGCGTTTCTGATCGGCCCGCGGGATACAGAACACGCCGTAGTCAACTCGCTGCGCTACTTCGATGCACAAGGTGCGCTAGTGTTCTGCTCTACGCGCGAAGCTGTGCGCCATCTGCATGCGAATCTGCGGGAGCGTGGATTCTCAGCAGTTGCGCTCTCCGGAGAACTGAAGCAGCACGAGCGTACGACCGCCCTGCAAGCCCTGCGCGACGGGCGGGCTCGCGTGTGCGTGGCCACCGACGTGGCCGCACGAGGATTGGATATGCCTGAGCTCGGTCTAGTGATCCATGCCGACCTGCCGCAGAACAAGGCGGCACTGTTGCATCGCAGCGGCCGCACCGGACGCGCGGGCCGCAAGGGCCTGTCGGTGATGATTGTGCCCGGGCAACATCGTGGAGCCGGGGAGCGGTTGCTGGCGTCCGCAAAGATCAAAGCAATCTGGACGCCTGCGCCATCGGCGGATGCGATTCGCGCACGCGACGAGGAAAACCTGGTGCGGGAGATCATTGCCATGGCGGACGCTCCGGCGGAAGACGATTTGGCGGCCGGGAGAGTCCTTCTCGCAGAGCGGAGCGCGGAACAACTCGCTGCCGTTCTTGTCCGCATTCGTCGAGAAGTGTTGCCTGCACCCGAGGTGTTGGAAGATCCCGGCACATACAGGAAACCGGCGCGGCTCAAAAAGAAAGGCCCCTCGCCGGGCAAGAAGAAGTTTGGAGCCAAGCGAACGTGGATCGCCCGAGGCAAGCAGCGAGACGACAGGGCGCGGCCGAAAGACAACCGGCGGTAATGCTCGGAGTGTTTTCACGGCTGCGCATCAACTTGCTATCCTTTGGCGTCCGAAAACCTGCTAGCGCGTGCTAACACAAAAAAACGCGAAATCTGTGGCACATCCTGTGGCACAGTCCCGATTCCGCTAAGTTGCCCCGTCCACGCGCTGCTGCCCAAGCCTTCAGGCCGATTAGCTTTCGCGGCTGACCCGCGAACGAGGCGGCGAAGGACCGGAGTCTCAGTCAGGCAGGCCGTGTCCACCACCTCGGCCCGCCCGGATTACAGCTCATAGCTCCACACGCACCAGGACAATCAAAAACAGTTTGCCTCTGGATGTGAGAAGACCACGCTGCGACGCTAGGATGCGTGCTGCGCCCGCGGTGAAGGGCCTAGTATTGAGAACGGCACTCCCTATTATGATCGGCTCTGAAAAACTCCACCAGTTTCTCTCTGATATTGGTGTGAAAGCCTGCGTACACATCTTGGGCAACTGTTGGAATTTCGCGCATATCGCAGTCACGCGAAGAATACGAGCGGTTCTTTCAGAGACTGTTTGGCAGCTTAGTCTGTTTGACCCCGCCGGAGACAGATGGTTAATCCTTCGTAGCCTCTCTCACGACTCTGAAAGCCGCCTGGTTCGCATCCTCGCGGCTTTTCTGCGTTAGTGTTGTCCACGGAACGCCACAAATCTCCGTCTCTGTACCGCCAATGAGCTTGAGATCAGCAGTTCTGGAAGCAGAGTTAATGGCAATGATCCTGAATACTCCACGATGGCCAGATGCTCCCACCACTTCCCCGAGTTTCGGTTCGCGAACCTGTCTTGCTGTCATGTGGATAGTCTGGCGGATAGGATCCGCGATAAACAGGGCGAAGCGGAAACGGTTGTTCCAGGGCACTGCAGTAACCGCCGCGCCGGGCGTACTTCTGCCTTCCGATATGCTAGCCCAAGGGCCAAAGCCTGCATCTGGGGTTCCTGCGGCGGTGTAAATGCCTTCATCGGGATCGGCGATAAACAGGGCGAAGCGGTTCCCCCAGGGCACTGCACTAACGCGTCCGCCGGGCGCACTCCGACGCCCCTCCGCATCCTGGTCAGCGCCTTCGTGCACTTCGACCCCGAACAGCGTGTGACCGACATCCTAATGTTCAACAGCAAGAACCTGGGCGCCCTAATCGTGGACGAAGATCCCCACGTGAAGTCCTGGGAAGACGGCCAGTACAACATCCTGAACATGTCGATCGAGGAGACCTACGGCTTTGGCATCCTCAACGAGGGCCAGGCCATTGCCGTTGCCAAGAACGTCAAGGTCCGTCCGAACGAGTTCGTGATGCCGGCTCGCACCGTCTTCAACCTGAGCGAGGCCAACAACACCTTCCCCGATCTGAGCTCGGAGGCGAGATCTTCTATCTGGTGCTTCCATCCTGTGCCAGCAAAGCCCCACGCGCACGCGCGCGGAGAGGAAGACAGCCGAGTCTGGAACTTTCTCCTGCGGCCAGGGCGTGAGGAACACGTCGGAGAGCACCATCATCGGGGGGACGCATAGCTGAGCCGGTCGAGCTGGGCTTTGCTGCCAGCCCCAGCACCTCCAAAGAAGCTGTTTAGGCAAGTGACGGTAGACGATCGAATCGTTAGTACCGGCCTTTGTCCACGCGCGCCGGCACGCTGCACGAGTCAATCAACACCGAGAGGCTAAAAAGACCGGGAACCCGCATTTCCCTGACTATGCACTGTCACTTTTCGACCAAGGGAAGGGGAATCAGGGACAAAACCCCCGACTTAGTATAGGCAGTTTCAGGAAAAACCTCGAATTTGAAAGGTTTTGCATCGATCAATGTGAATCTATCGGGGGCGGCTGGGCCGGCGTTGGTCCGATAGATGGGCGAGGAACTTCGTTTGGGACCTTTCCAAGGGTCGCTCCATCTCCGCCAGGCAAAGTCCCGGGAGCCACCCTCCGGCGGTCGCTGATCCACCTCACCCTGCTCCCCGGCCACCACACGCAATGCTGGGGAGCAGGGCCTCTTCCGCTACGCTCCAGAGCCCCTGCTCCCCAGCAAATCCTCAAGCAACTGCCAACTCTACTGGCTTCCTTTTACTCCGCCACAGTGGACTACTTTTACTCCGCCCTTGACAACAGTCTTGGTTGTAGCGGAGGCTTCCATGGCCGTTATCCTTTCGCGACTATCCTAAGAAGCAGTCTATCTTCTTATTGATTCTAAAGTTCTGGCGGTGTGCTCAGTCCTGAGCGAACCGCTCTCCGGCTTATCAGGGTAAATTACAGGGAAATCAGCACTCCCCCGGTCCACATAGTCACCAAATCCCGCGCGTTTCCTGACTAAACGCACGGAGTTCCCTCTGCCAAGGCGGATCAGAACAGGGAACATCAGGGAATTGCTTTGCCGCCTGCTGACGAAATTCCCGGAGGCGCTGGGGATACCAATGCTACCGGGAGGCTGATGGCCGTGAGAATCTCTCACAATCACCAGTGCATGCGTAAGGCGAACTGTATCTGCCGCGCATTGGTGACCACCGTTCTGATGGTGCCCGCGCCAGGCGATCCGATGGTGCGCCCGGTCTGCGGGTCGAAGGAGATGGTATTGTTCGGCAAACCAAAGTTCGGATGGTTCAGCACGTTGAAGAATTCCGACCGGAATTGTATTCCGAGCCTTTCGTGGATGGGGAAATCTTTATCCACGCCCAGGGTCCCAGGTGAATAGAGCCGGGCCGGTGAGGATGTTGCGGCCTGCGTTGCCGAAGGTGCTCGGGCGGCGGCGCCACGAAGCACGCAGGGTCGCGGTCGAACCACTCATTGATGCTGCGCCTGTCCGAGGACAGATTACCGTTGCAGATCCGGTTAGGGCGGGTGAAGAATCCGCCGGTGGGGCCCAGGCCCGACAGAAAGACCGAGAATGGCGGTCCGAATTGCGCAGTAATGATGCTGGTCAACTGCCGTCCTCCAGCCACGTCCTCCGCGAGCGTGCCGGGATTCGTCATAAACCTGCGCCCGCGTCCGAAGGGGAGCTCATAAATTGTGCTGAGGGTGAAGCGATGGCGGAGGTCGAAGTTGGACGGGCCATAATTGGCTCTTAGATTGTGCGGGTCCTGAATGTTGAGGCGGGATTCGCCGGTCGAGGAGTTGCCGCCCGCACCCTCATCCAGGCTCTTGCTCCAGGTGTAGGCGGTCAGGAAAGACATTCCCCGGCTGTAGCGCTTTTTTGCCGACAGTTGCAGAGCGTTATAGTCCGAGATCCCGCGCGGTTCCCAGCCGTTGATCACTGCCACAGTGGGGAACGGGTGGACCGGTGGAACGCCGTGCGCGGGCGCGGGCACGTTGTTTTCATTGATGTTCAGATTTAAATGGTTGCCATGGCTGCCGACGTAAGCGGCTCGGATCATCAGGGTAGAACCGAGCTGGCGTTCAACCATGAGATGCCACTGCTGTACGGTGGGCGTCAGATTGGCCAGGGGCTGGTACACCACATTGGGAAGCGACTGCTGACTGTTCGTCGTGGCCGTAATAATGGCGGTGCCCATACTTAAACACCGTGCGGGCGGAGTGCACGTGACCGTGAACTGCTGCGCGAACGGAAAGTTGATAAACAGCCGGGTCGAGCCGCCGATGCCCTGTTCATTGAAAGCTGTTCCCGAGTCTTCCTCGTAAGACTTCCCTGGCCCGCCCGAGCTCTGTCGTGGAAGGGCAATTTCCTGGCGCAGCGCCGCATTCTCCGACTCTAACGCTGCTACGAGCCTTCCGAAGGCCTTCCGCCTTATCTACATTGTGTTCTGCTTTGCGCGAGTCTCTCGGGCTCGCTGACTTTTGGAGCTCCCGCGCTGGTTACGCTCGCGCATCTCTCGTTGTTGCTGTTCAAGGTTCTTCATGAAGGCTTAGATATTGAAGACTGAATGGCGGAGGGTGAGGGATTCGGAATTTGGATTCGTGCTGAAAACAGGCAACTTGCTGATTTGTGAGGACTCACAAAACTCAAAAAACGCGTAAACCGTGGTTTTCACACACGTAATACACACACGAAATCCGGGAATTCACTCCCTACCAAAAAACCGGTGAACTCTACCTGAGACGGTTGATTTGAAGCCACAGCGCCAAACACTGCGATCCCAGGATCAGGGCTGTCCGCGTCGCGAGCACGAACCATGTCGAAAAAATTCTTACGATTTATTGGCAAGTACTCTGGCGGAATCTGGTATAGTTCCGCTCCCATAAGAGCTTGGGGGGGTGAAATGGAACCTGGATTCAGCAAACGAGCGCTTTCTCTCTCGGCAGGTCTGGTGTCTTTGGTGGGACTTTTCCTGCTGCTTCCACCAAAGGCTGATGCTATTCCGGCGTTTTCGCGGCAGTATCAGACCTCGTGCGCCACCTGCCATGTGGACTTTCCCAAGCTGAATGATTTCGGAAAGGCCTTCAAAGACGCGGGATTCAAGTTTCCGAAAGACGACGAGACCTTCATCAAAATACCTCCAGTGATGCTCGGCGCGCCCGCGCAAAAGGAGCTCTGGCCGCACGCAATCTGGCCTGGGACCATTCCCGGAATATCGCCCATCGGCCTGCGCATGAATAATTTCTTCCAGGTGGTAAGCAGGAACCGGAACAACCTGGCCAGCGCACCCATTACTGTTATAGGCACGAACTCCGGCGTGGGGCCGTTCATACCGCGAACCGACTTTCAGGCCGGCCTGTTCAGCATCTTCACCGCCGGCAATTTCGGTAGCGATATCGCCTTCTGGCTGGACGATGATTTCAGTATTGGGGGCGAGAATGCGAATGGCGGCCTGGGAGACGGCTATCTGAAGTTCGTCAATCTCGGTCATCTGGTGAAATTGCCGAAGGACTCGTTCAGCCTTCGCGTCGGCCAGTTTGAGCTTGACCTGCCTTTCTCCCCGGCGCGCAGCTACAACCTTAGCGGCTGGGATATCTTTGGGCAGGGCAATGTCGGTACCTCAAGCCAGTTTGTGAACAACAACTTTACGATGGACGCAGCCGCGCAGGGTGCGGAGTTCAGCGGCGGCCATAACTATGGGGGTTATCACTACTCGTTGGCGGTGGTGAGTCAGAATACCTCCACGGCAAATATCACCACAGCCCCCAACGTATCTCCGGCCAATGGTGTCGCCTTTACCGCCGATTCGAACTTCAAGGACCTTTACGGCAGATTCTCCTATCGCTGGAACTTGGAGCGCGATCCGAAGAGCCGCAGGGAGGTGCAGGCGGCAGGGCCCATGGGTCCCAGGGACCACACCTCGATCCGTTTGGGGACCTTCTACTTCTATGGGCGCTCCCTGCAACGTGTCCTTGACCCCGCCACCAACGCCGTGATCTTGGGCACGGTACGGGAGCCGTTCTACCGTGCGGGCGGCGACTTTGATTTCCACTACCGCACCTTCAATCTTTATGGCGCTTACATGTACGGGCACGATCACAATGTCGTGCCGGCGTTTGACATTACGGGAACCACCCTGACCGGCGTCAGCCGCGGCACCCCCGCCACCTTTGATGGGGGTTTCATCCAGGCAGATTACCTGGCCTTGCCGTGGCTGATGGCCATCATGCGCTGGGACGCGGTGAATTCGACCGCGGACCGCAACAACGCGCTCCCGGCTGGAGGTCCGTTCCGATCGACGCGGAACCGCTACACGCCGGGCGTGCAGTTCCTGATCCACGCCAACATTAAGGCAGCCTTTGAGTACCAGGTACAGCCCGAGTTTCTCTTTACAGATCCGAACACAGGACTGCCGCGACCCTTCCGGACGAATGTTGCCGTGGCGGGTCTGGAGTTCGTGTATTGAGGATTCAGTTTCATTGCGTAAGGGCTTGAGTTTAGGCGCCTGAGAGATTAGGAAAAAAAGAATGGAGGCCTATGCGAACGAAAGCAGTGTGCCTGGCCGTATTTGTGATGGTGGTCTCGGTGGCAATGTATGCCGGCAGCATCAAGGGCAAGGTGAGCGGTGTCTCTGGTCCTTCAGCTGTCTGGGTCGAAGCGATCCCGGGCAAGACCTTTCCTCCTCCGGCGAAGAGCGCGGTGATGGACCAGAAGGGCCTGACCTTTCAGCCGCACATTCTGGTGGCTCAAGTCGGAACGACGGTGGAGTTCCTAAACAGCGACAACGTCGCGCACAACGTCTTCTGGCCCTCCATTTCAGGCAACAAAAAGCTGGGACACAACATGGGCACCTGGCCAAAGGGCGAGAAGAAGCCATTCAAATTCGACCAGCCGGGCGTAGCGCCGATGCTGTGCAATGTTCATCCGGAAATGTCCGGCTATATCGTTGTTGTCCCCACGCCGTATTTTGCCGAAACCACTCCATCGGGGGAATTCACCATTGCTGACATTCCGAACGGGAGCTACACAGTGACGGCATGGCACGAGGGTGCTAAGAACCAATCGAAACCGGTTTCAGTTTCAGGCGAGGCAAGCGTCGATTTCACGCTTTCAAAATAGGGGAGCATCTCGGGCAGCGGTTGATCGATTTCTCCCAAGATGAGAAGTGATCACAATGTTGCATCGGTTCCTCAAGAAGAGAGTCGATCCGGATTGGCTGCACACGAACTTTCCTTGCATGATGGCGTGCCCTGCGCATACCAATGCAGGGCGTTACGTGGGGCTCATCGCAGAAGGAAGATTTGAGGAGGCGTACCGCTTCGCGCGCGACCCCAATCCTCTGGCGAGCATCTGCGGACGAGTTTGCGCGCATCCCTGCGAAACCGCCTGCCGCCGCGGCGAGATTGACAAGCCCATCTCCATTCGCGCTTTAAAGCGCTTCCTCACCGAGCGGTATGGGCCGGAGTCGCGTCATCCGGTGGATGTGAGGCCGGCCTTCATTGAAAAGCTTCCTTACCGGGTTGCCGTTATTGGGGCGGGGCCGGTCGGGCTCTCGGCGGCGCACGATCTTGCCTTGACGGGATACAAGGTGACGCTGTTTGAGTCATCGCCGGTGGCGGGCGGCATGCTTTATCTTGGGATTCCCGAATATCGCCTGCCGCGCAATGTGGTCGAAGCTCAGGTCCGCGAGATTCTGGAGACCGGCGAAATCGATTTGAAGCTCAATTGCGCGGCTGGGCGTGATTTCACGGTCAGCGAACTTCGGCATCAAGGATTCGACGCGGTGCTGATCGCCGTGGGCGCCCATCGCAGCCGCGACTTGAGTATTCCCGGTGTCGATCTGGATGGCGTCCACAAAGGCATCGATTTTCTGCTTAACGTCAACCTCGGTTACAAGTTCACCATTGGCAAGCGGGTGATCGTGATCGGCGGCGGCAATGTTGCCATGGACGTAGCGCGTTCGGCCGCTCGCGAAGTGCTCAAGCAGCAGGGTGCCGAGGACGTGGTGCCCTCCGATACGAACATCCAGGCGGTTGCCACTCACGAGATGATCGACATCTCGTTGTCGGCGCTTCGCATGGGTGCACGAGAGGTGGGCATTGTGTGTCTCGAGCCTCGCGCTGAAATGCCGGCAGCGCTCGAAGAGATTGAGGAGGCCGAGACTCGGACCGAAACAGGTGCTCGGGAAAGATGGCAGAGTCGTGGGACTCGAATGCTTAAAGACCAAGTCCGTGTTCGACGCAAACCGGCGCTTCAACCCCATGTTCCACGAGGGCAGCGAAACACAGTTCGAATGCGATACCGTCATCCTGGCCATTGGCCAGGCCGCCAACCTCGACTTTCTCAAACCTGAAGATGGCGTGCAGATTTCTCCGCGCGGGCTCATTCAGGTGAATCGCGAGAGCCTGATGACATCGATGCCGAGCGTCTTTGCAGGAGGCGACTGCGTTTTTGGACCGCGGCTGATCATCGACAGCGTAGCCGACGGCAAGCGCGCAGCGATCGGCATAGACGAATACCTGCGCGGAAACAAGCATGCAGACCCCATGATCGAAGTCGAGGTGCTCGATCGGCATGGCATGTTTGAGAACTTTGTGGACATCATGCGTCAGCCAATCCCGATGCTTCCGCTTGACCGCCGCACAGGTGTTACCGAGGTCGAGATCGGCTACGACGATGAATCCGCAATCCGCGAAGCACAGCGCTGCCTCAAGTGCTGGATCAATACCGTCATGGAAGGCAATCCGTTGGACGGATCGGAGTGCATTCTGTGTGGGGGCTGCGTGGATGTATGTCCGGAGAACTGTTTTCAACTGGTTCCACTCGAGCGTGTGTGGTTTGAGCCGGACGTGCTGCAGGCGATACGGGACGATCCAGGGATGTTCGATGTTGAACTGACCGATGTCGCTCCAGAGGAGCTTGGCAAAATCTCTGGGACGGCGATGATCAAGGACGAGACGCGCTGCATCCGCTGCGGACTCTGTGCGATGCGGTGTCCGGTGGGGACAATCACGATGGAGGCCTACTCGATGGCGCCGGTCGAAGCCTCCGGGCTGATTCCCGTAGGCGCTATCGGACCGGCTCCGAGGGCGTAATTCAGGCGCCATTTCGTTTGATCAGGAGATCGAAGTGTCGAACGAGAAGCAAGAACCGGAAGAGCAGAACGCAGAGGAATTGAGTCGCCGGCAATTCTTCGTGAAAGTCGGGATGAGCTCAATCCTGGTTGCTGCGGCTGGCACAGCGGTGTTCGCATATCAGTTTCTTTCGCCCAACGTGCTCTACGAGCCTTCGCCGATTGTGAACGCCGGTAAGCCCGACCGTTTTCCGCCAGATTCGGTCACACTCGATCCTCAGACCGCGATCTACGTGGTCCATGGTCCGGAGGGCTATTACGCGTTATCGGCAACCTGCACGCACCTGGGTTGCCTGACCGCCTTCAAGTCCGAGCTGGGCATCATCGCGTGCCCATGTCATGGAAGCAAATTCAACCGGGATGGCGTAAAGATCGCAGGCCCCGCACCCAAGCCGCTTCCGTGGCTACGCATGTGGCTCAACGATGACGGCGAGTTGATGGTCGATCGCTCCAGCCCACTTTCCTCCAGACAACTTGTGCAGGTATAACCATGGCTAAAGACATTCATCGCTACGTTGATGAGCTGCATCGCAGCCGAGTGTGGCGATCGATCTTTCGCAGCGGCGAAGGCGTCAGCAAACTGCACCGCGCGCTGGCCGTGCAGAGCAACGTGCTCTTGCATCTATTCTCGGTAAAGTCGCGCCGCCGAATGCTGGAGTTCAGCGCGACCTGGTACCTTGGCGCGTTGACCTTCGGCACATTTCTGGTGCTGGTGATCACCGGCATCCTGCTGATGCTGTATTACCACCCTTCAGTTCCTCAAGCGTACGCCGACATGAAGGACCTGCAGTTTGTGGTCTCCTCCGGCATCTTCCTGCGCAACCTTCATCGCTGGTCGGCGCACGCCATGGTTTTCCTGGTCTTCGCGCACATGTTCAAGGTCTTCTATCGCGGAGCTTACAGGCCACCGCGCGAATTCAACTGGGTCATCGGGGTGGTGCTGCTGTTGGTCACGTTGCTACTCAGCTATACCGGGTACCTGCTGCCGTGGGACCAGCTCTCCTACTGGGCGGTAACGGTCGGCAGCAACATTGCATCGGCGGTTCCCATAATTGGGCAGGAGATTCGCTTCCTGATGCTTGGCGGCCACTCCGTCAATGCGAATGCGCTGTTGCGCTTTTATGTTCTCCACTGCATGATCCTGCCGCTCACAGCGCTACTTCTCATCGCGATCCATTTCTGGCGCATTCGCAAGGATGGCGGGCTGTACGCGCCTGAGAAAGCGAAGCACAAATGAACGAGAACAAAGACTTCAAGGCTGAGATGGAGTCGGATTACCGGAAAGCCCCGGTGCGCGTGGCGTTTGTCACACGGCGTACTTCGCCGGCGGTGAAGTTTCGGGATGAAGAGTACGTGATGACCTTCCCGGAGACGCTGCTGCGCGCCGCGGTGGCGATCGAAGTACTCGTTGTGTTCCTGGTATGGCTCGCCCTCCTCTGGAATGCGCCCCTGGAGCAGTTGGCTGATCCGATGCACACGCCGAATCCCGCCAAAGCGCCGTGGTACTTTCTAGGGCTGCAAGAGCTGTTGCACTATTTTCCCCCGGTGGTTGCGGGTGTGCTTGTTCCGGGGCTGGTAGTCATGGCGCTAATTGTAATTCCGTACTTCAACGTCAATGTTGAAGCCGACGGAATCTTCACCAAAGACCGGCAGCGCCGGCTGACGATCTGCGCACTCGTAATCGTCGCGCTGTTGATCTTTCTTCTAGTTTTTGATGTCTACGTGGCGTTGCCAGCGACACTGCTGATTGCGCTCGGGCTTCTGGTTGCGGCACGTACGGGGCCAACTGCGCCTCCCGGCTTCAGCCACTGGCTTGCCTCGAAACCGCCTTCGTTCTGGATCATGACGTGGTTCCTGATGGAATTGATAGTTCTGACAGCCGTCGGTACATTCTTCCGCGGCCCCGGCTGGTCGTGGGTGTTGCCTTGGAGGAGTTAGGTGGCGAGGGGAAAAGGACTCCGCAGTCTATTGGGTAGGCTGTTTGGTGACAGTGCTCGGGCATTCGGGTCGATGAGCGTTATTCTCCTTGTGTCGCTGGCGATTGCGCCGGCGAAGGACCACTTCAGCGAATGGCGGCACTATCAGAACGGCTACCTAAAGCTCATCAGCACCCGCGCCGATGCCCATTCCTTGCAGCGCCGCGCTCCGTTGGGAGTGCAGCAGATCTGGATGCCGGAGCTGGGAGTAGTTGATCGCTGCACGACGTGCCATAGTGCCTTGAACGAAACGACCCTGGCCGACGTCAGCCAGCAGCCATTTCGCAAACACCCGGTCATGCCTCATAACCTGACCGAGTTTGGATGCGTCATCTGTCATCGCGGCCAAGGCACGGCCACCACGGCCCACGAGGCGCATCACAGTACACTCGCATGGGAAGAGCCACTGCTGCCCGCGAAGTACATGGATGCCGCTTGTGGCCAGTGCCATCTTGCTCCGCTGCGCGGCACACCCGAATTGAACGAAGGCCGTCGCCTGCTGGCGCGCGAAGGCTGTGTTCACTGCCACACCATCAAGCTCGCTGACGGTAATGTAATGACCGCCGCCGACGAACCGCCAGACCTGATCCATATTGCCGAGAAGACCTCCCGCGAATGGATCTTCTCGTGGATCAAGAATCCGCAGGCTTACGCTGTTTCGGCAACCATGCCGAACTTCGGATTCAGCGACGATCATGCGCGCGATATCTCGGCGTTTCTGATCGCACAGAGCACGCCCAGCCCCTACGCCCCCAAGCTCGCGAATCCATCCCCCAAGCCCGCATCGGCCGATGCCAACGCGGCTCAGGCCGGCGCCACAGTGTATGGCGAATCGTACTGCGCCTCCTGCCATGCCACGCAGAATGCGGCCGGCAACCTGGTGGGCGGCGATCTTGGACCGGAGCTCACCAGGGTTGGAAGCAAGGTTAAGCCGGAGTGGTTGGAGCAGTGGCTTCGCGATCCGACGGCATACTCGCCCAATACGAAGATGTCGCATTATCGATTCGACGATAAGCAAGTCACTCTACTTGCCGGCTTTCTAGCGGCAAAAACCGACAGCGACTTCTTGGCCAACGTCCACCTGGAACCGGCAACGCAGAAGCAGATCGATCATGGACGGGCGCTGGTCGTCGAGTTCGGATGTGCTTCGTGTCATCAGATTAACGGCGTCAAGAAGCCTGACAACTTTGCTCCCGAACTCAGCCGCGTGGGCAGCAAGCCGTTTGCGCTACTGGCGTTCCCGAAGGGCGTCGAGCACACGCTCCCTGACTACATCAGCTCGAAGATCACCAACCCACGCGCCTTCGGCCCCGGCCTGAAGATGCCGAAGTTCACACTTGCGCCCGCGCAGATCGATGCATTGACCACCGCCCTGCTTGCCCTCAACGATCGGTCCAACACAATGGGGGCAAACCTGCGCATCACGTCGCTGCACGATTCGCAATACCAGCCCGCGGGAAAAGCCGGCCAACTTATGAACGATTTGCGCTGCTTCAGTTGCCACAGGATCAATGGGCACGGCGGCGACATGGCGCCCGACCTGAGTTGGGAAGGCAGCAGCGTACAGAGGCCATGGCTAACAGACTTTCTGAAGAACCCCAACACACTGCGGCCTGCGCTGATTCGCCGCATGCCGAAGTTTAATCTGACCGACTCCGAAATCAATGTCCTGTCCGAGTACATTCTTACTGTGTACCAGACCCCGAAGTTCGATCGAGATGCAATCGCATCCGATAGCCTTACGCCGCAACTGGCCGAACAGGGAAAACAGCTCTTCTACTCAAAGTACAACTGCCAGGGGTGTCACATCATCGATCCGCAAAAAGACAAGGGCTACATCGGCCCAGTGCTTTCGCGGGTTGGCCTTCGCTTGACTCCGGCATGGATCTTTCAGTGGCTTAAGGACCCGCAGGCGCTGCGTCCTGACACGATCGAGCCCAACCAGCACATGGACGATGCCGAGGCAATGGAGCTCACAGCCTACCTCATGACGCTGAAGACGAGCGCAAAGGAGGGGGCAAACAAGAAATGAAGCAGCGATCCATTCTTCTGGCCTTCGTGCTCGGAATGTGTGGTTGCCGGCATGGGGCGGCTCCTCCGGCGTCCTCCGGTACCGCGACGGGCGCGGCTCTGGTTCTGGTCAGCGGAGACAAGCAGCTCGCGCGCATTGGCGCACGGCTCGATCAACCATTGCTGGTTCAGGTGAACGATTCGCAGGGGACAGCAGTGCCAAATGCGAGCGTTTCTTTTTCCGGGCCGCCAGGGGTGAAGTTCGATCCGATCAGCGGCGTCACTGACAGCAGCGGACAGCTCCCCTCGCAAGTTTCGGCGCCCGGTGCCAGCGGTCACTTTCAGGTGGTTGCCTCCACGAACGGCGGCAAGGTGCGGCTGAGCACCGATGAAATCGCGCTCGGCTATGAAGAGGCGCTGGGCCAGCAACTCAACGCGAAGTACTGCGCCCGATGCCACGACCCGGAGTCCACGCCCGAACGCGTATCGAATATGGATAATCTTGATCCGAAACCGCACCCATTCACCGAGGGTGACACCTTCAACAAAATCAGCGATGCCGATCTAATTTCTGTTATCAGCCACGGAGGCGTTGCCTTGAATAAATCCGCCGCGATGCCGCCATTCGGTTACACGCTCAGCAAGAGTGACTTACAGGCGCTCGCCGGCTATATCCGGGAAGTTGCCGATCCGCCCTACCGGGCCCCAGTAGGTGGAAATGCAAACAAATAGAGTTGCACTGATGCTATGTATGCTCTGGGCATCCTGCGTGGTTGCGCAGGTGCTTCCGCCCGCGGAGATTAAAGCTCCCGCATTGCGCGCCCTGCAGCAAAAGCACGAGAAAGAGCTGCAGGCGATTTCAACCGAGTTGAAGAAGCACCAATTTCCCTATCCGTTTTATTTTAGCCGCAAGCTGGATATAGACGAGCCCGAGCAGAAACAATCCGACCAGCGGTCGATCCGCTTTGATTTCTACAACCAACGCAGAGCCCTGGTAATTACGGGCAACTACTTTGCCGCATACTCGGACGCGCGCGTGGATGCCGACCATCGCATGCGCGAGACCTATTTGGCCGTAGTTCTGCCGATTCTTCAGATTGTGGTCCCCCCGCTGCAATCGTCCCCTGATTTCGATTTCTTTGCCGTAGAGATTTCGCATCACGTTCGACGAAAGGTGTTGGGCATGAACAGCGAGTTTGCGGAGAACATGGTGGTCGCAGTCCCGCGCGAGCTGGCCATGCGGGTGGTACAGGCGCACGGGGCAGTCGAGCAACAGAACCTGCTGCTCGATGCCGAGGTCTATCACAATGGCGAAGCGACGGTGCTTTGGCTCGACGGAGAAAGACCGCAGCTGCCGGACAGGCAGACACCCGCCGCCATGCTCGCCAGCGTGCGTCCCACTGTAACAGGCGATGCTGGCCTTCGTACGTCTGGCCCTGCGCTGCCCACATTGCCGCATCCTCCTACGGCATCTCCCGCGTCTGCATCCGTGCCGCCGGAGCTGACCGGCGAGCCGCTGCATGACTCCTCGCCGGATGCATTGAAGGATCTACAGGCAAAGTATCAGCACGCCATCGATTCCCTGACACAAGAGCAGGGCAAAGACGCGCATTTTCTCTCGTATGCTCCTCCGGCGTTTATCTCGTTCAAACAGGGAACGTATCTCCAACTCCCGCTAACTACCACGCTGGACGCCAATATTGAAGATTCTCAGTACAAACTGGCTGCATTGGCCTTCGACCGGCACGTTGCCCACCTCGTCCGTCCAGTCCTGAGTTACTTCAAGGACGCCTCGGGCTTTGACGGCATCAATTTCAGTACCACAATAAAGATTGCCGGTGACAGCGAAAATGCCCACTCGCTCGCAGTTGAGTTCATTCTTCCACTCGCTGCGATGCATTGCTTCCAGCAGTATGACTGCACTGGACAGCAACTGCTCAATACTGGGATTGTCTTGGTTAACGGAGAGCGCGCCGGATTGGAATTACAGACGGCCGAGGCGCGGTAAAGACAAGCCGCCCCGGCCTCGGGCTCTCTAGCGACTGAGGAGAGTCGCTAGGCCCCGTGACTTCCCGACTTCGCCGCCCTCTGGCTTCTGATTCATATCTCGCGCTTCGGTCCCACAACGGCCCCACCCGCAGACTCCGCCCTCGAGCGCTGGCGGGAGGAGGGCGAATCAGCCCGCGAACGCTTGCGGGGTGGCGTCGAGGCCGCGCTGCTGGCGCTGGGCAACGGCTTTCTCTCGCATTCAGAGAACGCCTCGCTGCGTGACCGCCTCGCCTCGAACCAGCTGC
>WNFY01000327.1_pt1 | contig 41291 bp, 39 predicted proteins | sample 5400091 | NCBI WGS metagenome assembly WNFY01 (sample SAMN13153364, study PRJNA577476) | soil metagenome | isolation source: 60 cm soil or saprolite under grassland replicate 1 | place: USA:California | collected 2016-06-15 | reverse complement strand
AAATGTTGAACGTAAAGTCCTGCCCCTGTCCGCCGGGAATTTCCGGGTGACTATCGATCCACCCTGCACCTACACCGCCTGAAATGTAGGGAACGAGCCGGCTACCCGGTCGAACAAAATTGTAGCGCATCCCGAGATTGAATCCGAAGTAATGGTTCTCGATTCCTTGAAGAATCGGCTCTGCCATGGCGCTGAAGTAAAATTGATTGTAACCGCGCAGCCAATTATTACCTCGGATTGCTCCCCATTGAATGCGTGCGGTCAGGAATTCTGTAAGGATTTGGTAGTCAGTTGGTGGATTGATCGCGCCAAACAAATACCCGGACTCAAGTGCAAATTCGAATCGTTGCGGATCCAACTCTTCAGTGGCTGTCGCCACACACGACTGTTCAATGCCGCCGGACGCTTTCAAGCAGGCCAGAAAGACCACGCCGACGAGACAGAAGCGGACAGCTTTCATTCAGCGCGCCTATCATAGAGGTCGTTGATCGGATTGCAATTGGTCGAGACAGCGTGCTGTTTTAGCGGCGCTTTCTGAGCACCGAAAAACTCAGCAAGATCAGCAGGCAACGGACTGCTCCATTTCTGCTCGCCTTCAACTGCCAATTCTGTCGAGTGAAGTGCCTGATGCGGCAAAAGTAATTGTTGCTCTAGTTCACGCGTCCACCCAGTCTCAATAAATCGCAGGTAAAGGTCCTCATCGGGTCCGTAAATCTTGTCGCCTACAATCGGGTGACCGATCGCGCTCAGATGCACACGAATCTGATGTGTGCGTCCGGTGCGCGGGATTGCGCGAATCACGCTAAACTTCTCAGCGACCCGCGTCGGCCTGAGGAATCGTCGCTCGACACGAAATTCAGTCTGCGCTGGCGCGCCATTTGGGTGAATCATTTGTTTTAGCCAGATCGCCGATTGTTGGTGTTTGCCTTGGCGATCCAACGGCGCATCGACAGAATAGCGTTCCCAGTCAGGCCAGCCCCAAGCGATCGCGAGATATTCCTTCTTCACTCGCTGCTGCTGCATCAACAACCCGAATCGGCGTGCGGCCGCAGATGTTTTTGCCACCAGGACTAGGCCGCTGGTCTCGCGGTCAAGCCGATTGACAATCGAAACCTGACCGCCGCTGGCGATCTCAAATGCAAATAGCTCACGCAATTCTTTCCAGAGATTGCGCGCACCATTTGGTTTTGTGGGGTGACTGAGAAGAAATGGCGGCTTATCGACGACGACGTAATCGTCGGTTTCATCAACGATACCGAAATGGAGTATCGGGGTAATGGAATAATGGAGTAGCGAACCCGAGTCAGATCAAAGCCTCATTACGCAACTGTTCATTCCGGTGCTTGACCTGGCTGCCAAAACTGTTTTACCTAAACGCCTCAGCCTTAACCAGAGGAGCGGTCCTTGGATCCCAAAGACATAAAAGAAATTAAAGCGATCATCGATCTGATGAAGAAGCATGACCTTTCGGTCTTTGAGATCGAAAAGGAGGGGTTCCGTCTTAAGCTTGAAAAAGGTCCATCCGTTCGGGCCGCCGCGGCCGTAACGCCGGCAGTAGCAGCGCAGCCGGAGCCCGCCTCAATTGCGACCGAAGCTGCATCGCTAGGACCCAAAGCGATCGAAAGCGTGCCGCTGAAAGACATCGTTTCGCCGATGGTGGGCACCTTCTATCGCTCTGCATCGCCTGACGGCGCGCCATTTGTTGACGTTGGAAAATCCGTCACGGAAGACACAGTCGTCTGCATTATCGAAGCGATGAAAGTGATGAACGAGATCAAAGCAGAAACAAGCGGTATCATCGCCGAAGTGATGGCGGAAAACGGCAAACCAGTGCAGTTCGGCCAGGTGCTCTTCAGAGTTCGCTAATGCATCGCGGGAATTTGATTTGTAGGGCAGGCGCGTCGTCTGCCAATGCGCGTCACTGAGCGGGCAAGCGGAGCGCTAGGCCTACAATTCTTTGAATTCATGTTCGAAAAAGTCCTGATTGCCAATCGCGGTGAAATCGCCCTGCGGGTGATTCGCGCCTGCAAGGAGCTCGGCATTCGCACCCTGGCGGTCTATTCAGAGGCGGATGTCGATTCGCTGCATGTTCAACTTGCGGACGAATCCATCTGCATTGGCGCGGCCCCAAGCTTGGAAAGCTATTTAAAGATCGATCGAATCATGAGCGCAGCCGAGATTGGCGATGTCGATGCGATTCATCCTGGCTATGGATTCCTGGCCGAGAACCCGCATTTCGTCGAGGTGTGCGAAAGCTGCAATATCAAATTTATCGGACCATCGTCGCGTGCGATGCAAGCGATGGGAGATAAAAACGCTGCACGCGGGTGCGCACGCAAAGCTGGCGTGCCAGTGACACCTGGAAGCGATGGAATCGTCGAGACGGAGGACGAAGCGATCAAGATCGCGAAGAAACTTGGTTACCCGGTGATGATTAAGGCGGCTGCCGGCGGTGGCGGGCGCGGCATGCGCTCGGCACATAATGAGCCCAGTCTTAAATCGGCCTTTCACAGTGCGCGTCACGAAGCTTACAAAGCATTTGGAAATGAACAGGTCTATCTGGAGAAGCTGATTGTTAATCCTCACCATATTGAATTTCAGATCGTCGCCGACAGTCACGGCCGTGTTGTGCATCTGGGGGAGCGCGATTGCTCCATTCAGCGCCGGAATCAGAAAGTAATTGAAGAATGTCCGTCGCCGTTGATGACGCCGGGTCTCCGCAAAAAAATGGGCAATGCTGCCGTGAAGCTGGCAAAGTCAGTCGGGTACGAAAATGCAGGGACGATTGAATTTTTGGTCGATCAAGACAGGCACTTTTATTTCATGGAAATGAACACACGCATCCAGGTGGAACACACGATCACCGAGGAAGTGTATGCGTGCGATCTTGTAAAGGAGCAGATCCGCATTGCTGCCGGGCAGCCCCTGTCGCCGCATGTCGCGCATGCAGTCCCGCGATTGCATGCCATCGAATGCCGCATCAATGCCGAAGACCCAGCCAACGATTTCCAGCCCACGCCAGGCCGGATCGATTTTTACTACGCGCCGGGCGGCCATGGAGTGCGAATCGACTCACACGTTTATACCGGCTATACCGTCCCGCCGTACTACGACTCGCTGATAGCAAAAATAATTACCGTCGGTGCGACGCGGACTAATGCGATTGATCGAATGCGTCGCGCACTGGGCGAGTACTACATTACCGGTATTAAGACGACGGTGCCGTTTCACGCCGCAATGATGCGAAACGGGGATTTTCGCGACGGAAAGTACGACACTGGATTGCTCGATCGCCTCGTTACAGCGGGCAAACTCGAGCTGGCATCGCCGCCGCTCCGTTTACGCGAATAAGATTTTATTGTAGCCACGGCGCTCTGTCGCCGTGCTGGTAGTCACGCAGTGAACGCCTCGGCAGAGCGAGGCGGCTACAATCACGAATTTTGATAATGATGAGTCTGAACGACGCGCGCCTCTATGGGATTATTGATCTCGGCTACATCGAAGAATCCGACATTGCTCGTGTGGCCGAGCAAATGGTCCAAGCCGGCGTTGATCTAATTCAGCTTCGCGGAAAAGGAAAATCAATCGATGAACTCGCCGATCTCGCCGCCGAGCTGCACGAATTAACAGCGAGATCTTCCACGTCGCTAATCGTGAACGATTATGGAGAAATAGCCGGCCAAGTCCCGGTGGAAGGCGTGCATGTCGGGCAGGATGATGACACGATCGAACTCACGCGACGCAAAGCAGGTCGCGAAATCGTGGTCGGCAAGTCCACGCACAGCCTTGAGCAGGCACTCGCGGCGCAGCGCGAAGGCGCTGACTATATCGGCTTCGGCCCGATCTTCGCTACGCCTACAAAACCTGATTATTTGCCGATCGGCCTTGCGGGGATCAGCCGTGTTCATGCAGACGTGAGTCTGCCGATTTTCTGCATCGGGGGCATCAACATCGACAATCTACAGAGTGTAATCGACGCCGGTGCAAAGCGGGTTGTGATGGTTTCGGCTTTGCTCAAAGCGCACTGCATTGTTGATTATGCGCGCTGCGCTACCGACATGCTCGCGTGAAGGCCAATATTCAAATGAAACGATTGCTTAGTTCGTCATCCGTCATTCGATATTCGTCATTTTGATCATGTCCGTTCTCGTTGTTGGCTCCATCGCGATCGACACGGTTAAGACGCCGATCGAAGAATATTCCAATTTGCTAGGCGGATCGGCTTCCTACGCAGCGCTGGGTGCAAGCTTCTTTTCGCCGGTTCGGCTGGTCGGTGTCGTGGGGAACGATTTTCCTGAATCGGAATTTCAATTTTGGAAAGAGCGCAAGATCGATAGCGAAGGCGTGCAGCGAGCAAACGGAAAGACTTTCCGTTGGTCAGGCGAATATTCGTGGGACCTGAATACGCGCGAAACGCGCTCGATCGCACTCAATGTCTTTGAAAATTTCAAGCCGGTATTACCTGAATCTTATCGTCAAACCGATTTCGTTTTGCTGGCCAACATTGCGCCGTCACTGCAAGCGCACGTGCTCGATCAAATGGAACGGCCGCGGTTCGTGGTGGCCGACACGATGGATCTGTGGATCGAAACAGCGAGAGCAGACCTCGATGCGCTGCTGCAACGCGTCAACCTTCTTATCCTGAACGACAGCGAAGCGCGGGAAATCACCAAGGAAACAAGCCTCATCAAGGCCGGGCGCCGCATCCGGAAGATGGGTCCGCAGTATGTGGCGATAAAAAAAGGCGAGCACGGCGCGTTGCTCTTTGGCGACGGAGATCAGTTCTTCAGTTGTGGCGCTTACCCGCTCGAAGATATTCACGATCCAACCGGGGCAGGGGACACATTTGCCGGCGGCATGGCGGGATATCTCGCAGGCACAGTGAAGAACGTCCACTTCAACGATTTGCGAAAAGCAATGATCTACGGAAGCGTCCTCGCCGGTTTTTGCGTGGAAGCATTCAGTCTGGAGCGTTTGCGCACTCTCTCGATGGAGGAGATTGCAAAGCGTTACGAGGCATTCAAACTCATGAGCCAATTCGAGGTGCCTGCGTGATGACGATGCCCGAACCTGAGTATCGCAGATTGCTGCGCCGCACGTTAATCGCAATCGCTGCTTGTATCGCCGCAGTGTTGATCTGTTACTTTTGGATTGATCGACCCGTGGCGTTCTTTGTTTATAACCACCACATCAACACATTCACAGCTTTCCGATGGCTCACTTATCCGCCGCCAGAGGTTCAAAATTGGTCGGCTTTGGCGTTGACCATCTTAGTGATTCGACGGGCAGGGGGACCATTTCTGCGCTGGCAGAAGGTCCTGCTGGTCGCGTGTCTCAGCTTGATCATTGCCGATGACTTCCGCATCTCGCTCGGTGATGTTTTTGGTCGTTATTGGCCACAGACGTGGACCCACGATAACCCGTCGCTCATCGGCACCGGCGCGTACGGTTTTCATCCATTTCAACGTGGCGATGACATAGGCAGCTTTCCGTCAGGTCACTCCTGTAGAATCCTCGGATTCGCAATGGTCTGGCTGATTGCGATGCCGCGGAATCGAGCCGTCCAAGTCGTAGCCGTCATTGTCTGTGCTCCGATGCTCCTGAGTCTTGTGGCGATGAATTATCATTTCGTCAGCGACGTAATTGCCGGCAGCGTTCTGGGCGCGCTTATCGCCGCATACGCCGCGCATTTGGCGCGGCTCGCAGCTCCGGAATCGTGATGTGGCGTAAGCTTTCTAATTTCCAGATCTGGCTTGCGGAACTCAGACACGTTCGTCGCAAGGTCGCATTATTCGCGGTTGCGGTTCTTTTGGCCGCGGCTGTAGATATTGCCGCACGCGGCGAATCCAAGGACTGGATTGTGCTGAACAATTGCCAGCTGATCGCAAACCCAGCGAACGACGGCGACAGTTTTCACGTGAGCGCAGGCGGGAAAGAATACCTCTTTCGACTGTATTTGGTTGACGCGCCTGAAACGGACGAAATGGTCCCGCGACGCCTCGTTGATCAGGCGAAATATTTTGGAATCACCGTGCCGCAGGCGATCGAAGTTGGTCGGACGGCGAAAGCCTTCACGCAAGAGAAGTTGTTTCAGCCTTTCACGGTTCTCACGCACATGTCAAATGCGATGGGCCAGAGCAGGATCGAGCGATTTTACGCTTATGTTCAGACGAAAGAGGGCGATCTCGGCGAGCAATTGGTCCGCAATGGGCTAGCTCGAATCTACGGCTATAAAGCAGCCCCGCCCGGATTAACGAGTTCGCGGACGGAATTCGGAGAGCTTCAGCAACTCGAGGACCAAGCGAGGCGGGAAAAAATCGGAGGCTGGGGCGCTGCTAGCGGACGAACAAATGTTCGGGCGCAAACGCCGCAATCTTTTGGTGTTTTCAGTCCAGAGAAGAGCGCTCAATCACGCGCAACACCTGTCTTGACTTCGCCGTCCCGAATTTTGCCAACGCCGCTAGAAAGCATTTCGACTCCCGCTGCTATTCAGCCACACGCCACAAAATCGCATCCAAAAGAAAAGATCCCGCTCGGCAGAATCGACATCAACACCGCGACAGAGAAAGAACTGACGACTGTGCCGGGCATCGGGCATGTAATGGCCGCTCGGATTATTGCAGCACGTCCCTTTCGCAGCGCTGACGACCTGAAGAGAGTGAGCGGAATCGGCGATAAAAAATACGCGCAGATCCGCCCGTATTTTCAGTGAAGCCAACTAAACTTGAAGCGCCCGACGTATGCCCCGTCTGCGGCGAGGAAGTTCCGCGCGGAGCGCGAGCATGCCCCGAGTGCGGCGCGGATCACAATTCAGGCTGGCGGGAAGATGCCGATGCTTATGACGCCGTGGATTTGCCGGAAGAGGACTTTGACTATGACGAGTTTATTCGCGCCGAGTTCGGATCAGCACCAAAGCCAGCTGGCATAAAAACCTTCTGGTGGATTGCTGCTATCGTCCTGTCGGTTCTTTTTGTGGTTATTTATTTCTACGTAGCCCATTAAATACGGAGCAGGCCGTCCGCGGCATGCAGTGAATCGGAACAACAAGCTTTGAGCTTGTGTGGCCATTGCACGATTTCGATGCCGTATTCAGTGACGATCTCGATCACGAGCAGGAGCATGAGCACGAGTAAAAGGAGAAAGGAAAAGCGCGCCCGTGGGGATTCGAACCTCAAACCTTCTGATCCGTAGTCAGATGCTCTATCCAGTTGAGCTACGGGCGCCCGGGAAGAGCGGTAATTTGCGAAGGAACGGCAGAACGGTCAAATGACGCAGGCAAAAAGTTCCAACCGATTCGAACATTGGAATCGATTATATCAGACGGGGGCTATGGAGTTGATAGCGCGAAAATCATCCACCCTACACTTCAGACCGACCAAGCGGGAATCTTCCTGCAGCAGGTCGGTAAACAACAACCTCACGTCTGTTCACTCGCGAAACAGCGGTTAACTGGAGAATACCATGAGCAAGCAATCCTCTTATCGTAATAACCCCAATCACAGCGTCACGCGCCGAAAATTTTTCGGAAGAGCCCACATCAAAAAGGTATTTCAATGTGTTATTCTCTTTTTCGCCGCCGTCGGCCTGAACATTTCGCTGCGCGCGCAGAACAATGCGCCGACCAAATACAACGAAATGACCATCGCGCAATTACAGGCGCAAATGGCGGCCGGAACACTCACTTCGGTTGAGTTAACCAATTTCTATCTCGCACGAATCGCCGCACTCGACCAAAACGGCACGGACGGTGGAGTAAATGCCGTCATCGAGTTGAATCCGGACGCGCTCAATATAGCGGCACGCATGGATAGGTTGCGTGCCCAGGGCGACGTACGTGGGCCCTTGCATGGCATTCCGGTGCTGATCAAGGATAACATCGATACCGGCGACAAAATGCAAACCACGGCTGGGTCCTTCGCTCTCTTTGGGCAACCGGCGCAGCGGGATTCCACTATCGCTGCCAAGTTGCGCTCGGGCGGCGCCGTTATCCTGGGCAAAACGAATCTTTCCGAGTGGGCGAACTTCCGTTCGTTCGAATCAACCAGCGGCTGGTCAGGTCGCGGCGGACAAACCAACAACCCGTACTCGCTCGACCGCAATCCATGCGGCTCCAGCGCCGGCTCGGGCGCGGCCGCTTCGGCCAACTTTGTCACTGTTTCGCTGGGTAGCGAAACGGACGGCAGCATCGTTTGCCCGGGTAATGCGAATGGTGTGGTCGCTCTCAAACCGACTGTAGGTCTCGTTAGCCGCGCCGGCGTTGTGCCAATTTCTCATACGCAGGACACAGTCGGACCGCATGCCCGGACAGTGGCCGATGCTGCGGTAACGCTTGGCGTCATCCAGAGCCGCACGTCTGATGGACGCGACCCAGCGACCGCTAGCGTCCCGCTCGGCTGGCAAGGGACCGGCAAAACCCGCCCAAGAAATATTCCCACTGATTATACTCAGTTCCTCGATCCTCACGGACTCAGAGGGGCGAGACTCGGACTGACCCGCGCAGGGATAGAGGGATTTGATCCATTCAACCCCACCCCCCCGCGCATTATCTACAGGTTTAATCTGGTAGTGGAAAAGCTCCGCGAAGCTGGCGCCACGGTGATCGATCTCGACGAGCAAGGGTTCACATTCCCTTCGGCCGACGGCGAGTTTCTGGTGCTGTGCTACGATTTCCGCCACGATGTGAGAGAGTACTTTGCGACCCGCGTCGGCGTTCCCGTAGCGGGCGGCACGCTTCACGGCGCGATCCAGTTTAACCGCGCACACGCGGCCGTTGAGATGCCGTTCTTTAACCAGGACATCTTCATTCTTTGCGCTGCGCTAGCCCAAGGTGCGAACACTCCGCAGCCGCTGTTCGGTGGATTAACTTACAATCAGGCGCTGCAAATCGATCACGACGCCGGCGTTAATGGAATCGACAAAGCACTTAAGCAATTCAACCTCGATGCGATCGTTTCCTTCACTGACAATCCAGCGTGGGAGACCGACCTGCTCTTTAGCGATACCGGCCGATTCTACTTTGCCAGCTCAGGCCTGGCTGCTGCACCTGGTTACCCCATTATCCAAGTGCCAGCCACCATGGTGCTCGGTAACCCCATGGGTATCAGCTTTCTCGGCACCGCTTTCAGTGAGTCTACGCTGATCAAGGTCGCCTCAGGCTTTGAGGCATTCACCCAGGTGCGGGCACACAACTTGCCGAAGTTCCTCGATAACACGCCATCGCACCACATCAACGGTACGGCACCGGAAGAGGAAGCCGAATCGATCAACGCTAAGGCACCTGTGGAGGACACCGACACAATCGACCCTGCCAAGATTCGGAGAAAGCCACAGGGCTTATAAAGCGCCGAACGTCTTGATCGGTGAGAGCGAATTGTTCCAGCTCGCTCTAGCCAGCCGTCGCTTATCTTTGTCTCATACATGCTTGAGCACGGCGGGCAGTATGACGATTCTGCTCGCGTGACGATCTTCCTCGGTTGTGGTTTTGCGGCAAAGTACCGCGAAGGCGGTGGAAATTTTTCCGTGCCGCTGCAATGGATGCTCGGGCTGCAACGATTGAACCTCGACGCGATCTGGTTAGAGCTACTGCCGGCGACAAACGATGCGCAAGCCGATGGGGCCAGAATCAGGAATTTCCAGAATCAGTTGCGCACGCACGGGCTGGCTGGGCGATATTGTCTGCTTTATCAAACGCCTGCATCGGATACGCATGATTTAGACGGGATGCAATGCATCGGAATTTCAAAACGGGAATTCCTTGATCGCCTCGGCGGACCGAATCTCCTGCTCAATCTCGCCTATTCAATTCATCCACCGCTTCTGTTGAAGTTCGAGCGCCGCGTCTTTTGCGATCTCGATCCGAGCGAAATTTTTTATTGGATGACGAAGATGGAGATAGGTCAGTCGTATCACGACGAATTCTGGACGATTGGGCTCAACGTTCATGGAAGCGATTGCCAGCTCCCGAAATCATCGCTGCGATGGAAGACATTTTATCCCCTCGTGGACACAAAATTGCTTCGGCCACAGCCGCGACCGAATCGGTTGAAATTTACTACCGTTGGCCAGTGGTATTGGGGCGGAGCGGTGGAGGTTGCGGGGAAATTTCCTGATTTATCGAAGAAACTCGCGTTTGAGCAATACCTGGATCTTCCAGGCCGAATATCGGGGGCTCAGTTCGAACTAGCGATGAATATAACTGCCGATGACCCAGAGCGAGAACGGTTACAACGGCTGGGTTGGAGAATTGTCGATCCTCACCGGGTCGCCCGCACCCCAGGCGTGTACCGCCGCTACCTCGCCGGCGCGCTGGGCGAATTCACCGCGATCAAAGGGGTTGATGTGGCATGGCGCACTGGCTGGATCAGCGACCGTGCGGCGGCATTTCTCGCTCTCGGGCGACCGGTCATCACCGAAGACACCGGCGCGGCGAAGTTTCTTCCAACTGAGAACGGTTTCCGTTTTGTTGGAAATTTCGATGAAGCCGAAACGGCGGTGAGGGAAGTATTGGGACATTGGCCGCGACTATCGAGGCAAGCGCGCGAGTGCGCTGTGGAAGTTTTTGATTCAGTAAAAAATCTCAAAAGAATTCTCGATCTTTGAAAGGGCGGACGAGAAGTCCGCAAGCCCTGCGGCCAGAATCGCTGTGATGCAAAAGAGCCGCTCGATTTGGCGTTGCAAAACGATTTTCGGGTGTTACTCGTTGTGCCGTTATGGCTGACCTAATCAAAACTGCGGAACTGAAGGACCGCATGAAAAAGATTCCGGAATGGGAACTGGAGAAGAAACATATCGAGCGCACCTTCGAGTTTGATGATTTTGCTGATGCAATCGATTTCGTAAACGCGGTGGCCGAAGTGGCGGAGGACGAGGAGCACCACCCCGACATCGACATTCGCTACAACAAAGTGCGCCTGGTTCTCTCTACCCATAGCAAAGGCGGCTTGACCGAGCTTGATTTTGGTCTCGCCGAGCGCATCGACACGTTGGCGGAATAGGAAGAGTGATCGGTGATCAGTTCTGCCGGTCGATTTTTTGCTGTGCCGCAGTCAGCGTTACAGCCGACCTTCGTCGGCATCGATAAATTGAAACGCTGTCTGGATGTCTGATCTGTCGGACATGCCGGCCTCCGCCTTCCGGCGGTTCAATATTTCGGACACTTCGTCGCTCCAGCCGCGCTTGCGCATGAATTCGTTCCAAACATATGCGTCGTCTTCGGATGGATTGCGGCCAACGCCGAAGCACCACTGCAAAATCTCCTCATCAGTGCCGCCCTCTTTCACGCGTTCAACTAACTGATCGTAATTCACTCGCAGGAAGCGTACGCATTTCTCGTCAAAGCCTCTCCCGAGATTAGGGTGATAATCCGGAGGCAATTCGCCTTGGGCGTGCTGGCGGATTTTATCAAGCATCCGGCCAAAATAGAAAAGGCCACCCAACTTTTCAGCAGGACTGCGGAGAGGAAACAGGGCCATGAAAAAATCTGAACTTTTTCCCGCATGATTCAAGGGCGCGAAAATAATCCCTGACCTCAATCCTCTCCTTTTGCGAAAGGAAGAGGCGGACTTCCACATCCGGCCACTCGACGTAGCCGCCACTCTCGCAGAGCGCAAAGCGCTACTGTTTACTAATGCCGGAGCGCAGGGGATTCGCCTCTCCCCGTTTTGGGGATAGATGAAGGTGAGGGGCAGTTTTCGCTTAGTCAAATTGCGATTCGGTGCGTAATTGGCTGCAATGGATCGGATCGTCGGAATTGAGACCGAGTACGGGTGTCTTCTCAGTGACGAAGAACCGCACGTCAATTCGGAGTTGTGGCCGGCTAAGGTTAAAAACTATCTCTTTCGAAAAGCGGACGCTGGAACAATCGATTTGCATTACCGTGACTACGAGGAACCTCCGGGCAATGGAGGATTTCTCCTCAACGGCGGGCGTCTCTACCTCGACATGGGGCATATCGAGTACGCGTCGCCGGAGTGTTTGCATCTGCACGATCTGGCGACCTATGAGCTGGCGGGCGACGACCTGCTGCAATCTTCACTGATTGCCCTGGGCGCGGAGGATCGTGTGTCGTTCATCAAGAACAATGTGGATCATCACACCGGAGCGACGTTTGGCTGTCACGAAAATTATCTGATGAAAAGGGAGGCGCAATTCACGCCTCCAATTCTCGGAACACTGCTAACTTTTCTAGCGACACGGCAGATCTTTACTGGGTCGGGCCGAGTCGGTCAGTCGAATCCACTCGCGTTCGATTTCGAACCGCCGCAATCGGAGGCCCAGGTGAATTTTCAACTCAGTCAGCGTGCCGATCACATCGTGAATGACATTTATCAGTGGGTGCAATTCAATCGCGCCATCATCAACGCCCGCGACGAACCGCTGGCTGATTACAGAAAATATCGCCGGCTGCATTTGCTTATTGGCGATTCGAACATGAGCCCGTACGCCAACGCGTTAAAAATCGGAACGACTGCCTGCGTTCTATCATTGCTGGAGGAAGGGCGTTTGCCGCGCAACCTTGTCCTGGCTGATGCGGTGCAGAGCACGCGCGACATCTCTCGTGATCCTTCTCAACGATGGATCGTACGTCTTGAGAACGGTAAAACCATGGGCGCGCTCGAAGTGCAGTGGGAATTTCATCATCTCGCACAGAAATATTTGCGCAACACCAGCGCGGAAACCAACTGGTTACTGGAAAACTGGGCATTTGTTCTTGAAGCAATCCCGCACAACCCTCACGCGCTGATCGGCGGCGTTGACTGGATTACAAAGAAATGGTTACTGGAAACATTTGTCGAATCCGAAGGAGTGACCTGGGACGATCCATGGCTCCAAAGCATTGATCTCGAATATCACAACATCGACCCGCGTCGTGGATTATTCTTTGGTGTGACACCCGGCAAACGAATTGCCGAATGGAACAATAGCGTGCGACGTCACAGTGCGACGCACGTTCCTCCGGCTAATACACGCGCATCAGGTCGCGCGCGGGCAGTCGCTTTCTTCCAGAACTGCAATTTCCCATATGTGATCAACTGGGACTCGATCGCTTGTGACAGCCGTGATTTTCTTGTCATGGGCAATCCATTCGAGACCTATAATGACGAAGTGGATTGTTTTTTGGCAAAGCCGCGGACAACGAATGCCGGTAGCGAGGGTGCCGATCGTTAAAGCTCCGGACCGTACGACGCCGGTTGCAGCGAGATTACTGCAGCCTTTGCAGTGAAGAGATGCCGTAGTTCTCTTGAAGGTCCGGCGCTTCGGCGGCAACTTGTGCCGCATCTAGCTCAATCTGTTTTGGGTCTTCTTCTGTCTCGATTTTGATGAAACCCTGCAGCGGCTGCTTTACCGCGGCTGCGAGTTCGTCCAACGATTTGATTTCTTTGCCGTTCACCTTCGTGACTGTCAGGTAAGCCAGATCATCGTAGCCGATGGTGCTGTTGGCAGGGAGGACCTGGCTAAGAATCACGACGCGCCGATCCCTCTGGGGAAAAAGCTCGGATTGGAAATGGTCCAGGTAAACCAAACGCTGGGGAGCTTCGCGTTGCCAGTTTGATCCCCATTCCTTGAGATACTGCCGGGAAAGCTCCTGAAAAATAAGGCCGCCAAGAACAAAATATCGCGGCGGCTGATCCAAATAGTACGGCGGACTCACATAGTCTTTCGCGTCACGATGCTCCAGAGTCACATTTAATTCCATCGACTTTCCGTTGCGCTGGATGTGGAAAGGGACAACGTCGCCGGCGTAAGCGTGCGCTGTCAGCAAATTCGTGAATTCGATCTTCCCATAAAGCGGATCGACGTAATTGCCATTTTGGTCGATTTCATTCTTCCCGACCGCTGTTACGACGTCGCCGACCTGGAGACCAGCTTTCATTGCGGGCGTGCCTGGTTCCACATTCGTAATGTAAACGCCGCCGCCTTTCCCTTTCTCTCCGGTGAACTCACGCAGCTGCGGATCGCGCGTCGGAAAAAATGAGAATCCAGCGGAAGGAAAACCACGATAGTTCTGGCTTTCGGCGTCCTTTAAGAAATGTGTAATGACTGGCGCAGGTATTGCATCCAGCAGTTGCGAGCGCGAATCGTAACGCAATAGCAATCCGGCCAGCTTGTTATTTTTAACCAGAGGAACCGTGTAACTGTTCTCCCGATATTGCATCGGGATGCTGACCCGGTAAGTGAGGAATTGCCCAACGTCGACCGGGTAGGGCATCATTTGCACCGTCGTTACCAACCCTTCCGTGGCGAGCAACGCGCCGGTCGGTTCCAATTGCCACGCGGCAAGCCGGTCGCCGACCACCGTATCAGGTGTGATTTCGAGCGGCGTGATTCCATCGAGGAATGTTTTCTCTGTTGGTTCCAAGAGCGCCAGGTTCGCCTCGTAGTCAATCACCTGCACATTGGCTGCCGTTTTCTCGCCCGACTCGGCTCGCTCGAGTTCCACGAAATTTTGGTTTGCAACGAGATCGGCGGTGACAAGGACACGGCCTTTGGACAAAACCGCTCCAAGTGCTCGCTTCGAAAACGGCGCTTTCTTTTGCCATGGGCGAAAATAATCATAGGACTGGCCGGTCACGTTTACGCGAACCAGTGCCAGCTGTTTTTGCTTAGCTGCCGATGGGGAAATGACAGTTTCCTTTTTCGCCAGCGTGCCACTAACGCCGAGGAGAATGATACCGAAAGCGATGAAAGAGTGTCTTAGCATTCTAGGTTTTGTTCGCCTGCTTCGGCGCGCCTGATGCAGGTCGTTCCTCGAGATTTTGCTCTTTCGCTACGTTGTAACGCGTCTTGATGCGTTCCCGAGCAGCTTCGACTTTATTGCGATCAAGCACCAGCGGAGGCCCGTCACCAATCATGCGTATTACCAGCCGGTCCGGTCCCTGAGCCAAAGCAGTCGCCAATTCATCGAGAGTCAGAATTTTCTTGCCGTTTACCTCATCCACAATCGCACCACGATAAGGCGCCAGATAAGTGTTAATCGGGTCCGGCAAGATGTTGCTCAGCACGATTACGTCAGGATGCTGCAAATAAATTTGCTCGAGAATGAAATATTCGAAGAAATGACGGAGGCGCAGGTCTGTCGTCCGATAGGCTTCCAGCATGTCAAGGCTCAGCGGTTGAAAAAGCAAACCGCCGTAAAGGACGTAACGCGGTCGCACATCATAGGTATGGCCCTGAACTGCGTACGGCCAGGGCTTGTATAATTTAATCGTCGCCGTCATCGGTTGCTTATCCCGCAAAATATCGAACTTCACCGAGTCACCCTTGAATTTTCGCTCGACGACCTCTTCGAACTGCGCTCGCTCGCCATCGCCTTCCAGCTCCACATTCGCATCGCTCGCGATGGGATGGCCATCGATTGCAAGAAGGACGTCACCTGGCCGAAGAATTCCATCCGATGGCCCGGCCGCGACGACGGAGCTTACTAGTACGCCACGATCGTCATTTTTTAACCCGAGAAACTTTCTTTGAACGGGATTTTGTAACTTCGCGTACGTGATTGCCAGATCGGGGTATTCATCATAATGCCCATTGCTAATATCCTTTAGAAACCGGTTGATCACCGGTGTGGGAATCATGTAGGCCACGCCCTGGGCGACGTCGCCGCTGTAACCTTGAAATGCCACCCCAACCACTTTGCCATCTTGCATCACAGGGCCGCCGCTGTTGCCGGGATTGATTTGGGCGCTGATCTGGATCGCCAAATGCTGGTCAACGGACGAATGGGTGTAGAGCTGGAAATCAACTCGCGACACGATTCCAGTCGTAACCGACATTCGTTCGCCGCCAATTGGATACCCATACGCCGAAACGGTGGATTCCAGCGCAGGAATTCCGCCAAATTTGAGTGGTATCATGTTCTTGAAAAAATCCGGAGCCGGCACTGTGATGAGCGCCAAATCGCAATCGTTCGCGATGAATTGAACCGTTGCTGGATATTTGTTCGGATCGCCGTCGCGCTCGACAGTAACATACCGGCTGTTGGCAACCACGTGCGCGTTTGTCATGATCCGATTGCCACTTATAACGAAACCCGCGCCAACGCCGCGCTGAAGCGCTCCTGCGTTCCATGGCGCTCTGTAATCAGGCTCAACTGAAGTCGCTGTGATTCGCACAAGGCTTTTCTGGATCGGCCCGTTTGGCTTGGGTGGCGCCATCGGAACGGGAACCGGAATTGCCTCTTGTGCAGGCGGGCTCGATCTCCGTGGGCCCGGTGCCTGTGGTGCCTGTGGACCTTGCGGCTCCATTGGGGGAGGAGCCGGCGTGCTTTCTTGCGCGTCCAAAATCGGCGTAAGCAGCAAGCCAACAGAAATAGCAATAAAAAGACGCTTCATGGACGGAAGGGCTGGAAACTTCAAACAGCCTAATCGAAAATCAAGATGGGAATGTGAATTTGCAAGTGACCTTTGGCGACATACTGACACGCTACATGCTCCATGCGTTCAAATCTGCTGACGCGCAGAAATCAGTTCTCGTTCGTCAAGGGTGCGAGATCTCCTTTAAATGCCTGCCCGATCGAGAATTGATTTAAGCACCTTTTCTGATTCGAAGAATTCGCGCGCGATTTCGAAAGCAGCCCGGGAATGTTTCGCGTAATCGCGATTGATTGCTTTCACGGCTTCCACAATCTCCCCAAGGGATCGAAAAGCTAACAGTCCTGTTTTCCCGCCATAAATTTTAGTGAAGCCGGTTTCCTGCATGATAACCGGGCGGCCTGCTGCCAGATAGCATGCGCTGCGGTCGCTGAACCAGCCGGTGTTGAGCCGGATGTATTGGTCCTTGGCCACTGTAAACTCACCTTTCGAGCGTTGGACATAATCACGATAGAGCCAGTAATCGACGCTCATTTGCAGCGGGCAGTGCAGACGCCAATCATTTCGTTCAAACTTTTTGCGAGTCGCGCCGTGTTCGATGTTTGTCGCCAGTTCAAATGTTTCTCCGGCCTTTTTAGGCGCGGCAACGAAACGCAGAAACTCACGCGACTTGCTCCAAAGATATTTCCGTCCGCGCCACGAAATATCTTTTAAACCGCTGGTGGACCAGTTTGCCACCGTGGTGAATACCGCGACGCGAGAAGGAGACCGATTTGCTCGCCACAGATCGGTCACTACCGGTTGCCGCGTTGGGAGCCAGTTGAATCCGTGCGTTGGTACGGGGAAGCTTTTCGTCCCAATGTTTTCGCCAAAGGTAAAAAGCGCGCGATGCCGTCTCAGATATTCGATTGTGGATTTTACTCCCTTGTCGATCTTGATTTGCTCAACGCCGGGGTCGCTCTCGATATAAAGAATGCGATCGGAAACGAGCAGGTCGTCATTAAATTCCTGCGTGCCGCAAACATTTAGGATCGCGTCAGCTTCGCGATACAGTTGCCGGATTTTCTTTAATGGCACGCCGGCAGTTGGATTGCCTGGTAAATAGCGTGCGCAAAACGCCCAGCGATTTTTGAAGTCGAATTCTCGCGATAGGCGGCGGAGAAGCCGCGCCGCGTAATCGAATTCATCGGTGACTTCGAAAGTTTCCGGATTGTACGGCAGCCGCGCCGAGTCTTCGATGTAATAAACGTCATGCCCGAGCCGTTGCAGGCCGACGACGTAATGAATGTGCTGCCAGATCACGCCTGCGATCGGCATGGAACCCATGAAACCCATGACTACGATTTTCTTTCGTTTCACATTGCAAAAAGTGAACGGTGATCAGTGAACACAGTGTGTTGGCAATGCATCGGTCTGATCACTGATCACCAATCACTGCCTAATCACAATTGCCGAACTACAACGGCTGGGTTTCCCGCAACGACGGTATTCGGTTCAACGCTCTTTGTAACCACTGAGCCTGCAGCGACAACGGAGTTTTCGCCGATCGTGACACCTTTCAAAATCACTGCGTTCATTCCGATCCAGACGTTGTCCGAAATGTTAACAGGAGCGCTTTTCAGTTTCGGGCGGCTGGGGCGGTCCTTGAAATATGGGGCAAGAGCTTGCGCGTCGATCAGGCGCTGCGCAGGCGCGAGCGGATGAAAATCGGAATCAGCGATACCGACGTTCCATGAAACAAGACAATACGATCCGATTTCGATCTTTTCTTCTGCCATGATAAGCGCGCCATTGAGCAGGGTGAAATCGCCGATCGTGCAATGACCATTCTCGCCGATGGCGAATGAGCAGCCCGCGTAACATGAAACGTGCTTGCCGATAACTACTGCGCGGGGCTCTTTGCTCCGAAGCCTTCGAAAGATCTGGGCGGTCTCGCAATAAAATCCTTCGCCAAATTCAACGTTATCTGGAAGCGGCTCCGGCCACCAATCGGCTTCGACGTGTCGATCTTCTCTAACGTTGCTCACGAAGGAAAATGTCCCGAGCTGTAAAGTTTTGCGTATACCCCGCCGCGCATGACGAGATCCGCGCCGCGGCCTTGTTCAACGATCCGTCCATGTTCGACCACGATGATTTGATCAAGATTATGGATCGTCGCCAGGCGATGTGTTGCGATCAAAGTCGTGCGGCCACGCATTAATTCCTTGATCGTATCCATAATGACAGATTCGGTGGCGGGATCCAGCGCCGAAGTCGGCTCATCGAGCAACAAGATCGGCGCATTTTTCAGAAATGCTCGCGCGATACCAATGCGCTGCCGTTGACCGACGCTAAGATGTCCGCCTCTTTCGCCGACAAGGCTGTCGTATCCCTGAGGCATCTGTCGAATAAACTCGTCGGCCTGTGCCCGACGCGCCGCCTCAATGATTTCGTCTTCGGTCGCGTCCGGCCGGCCATAGGCGATGTTTTCGCGGACCGTTGTCGAGAACAACAACGTGTCCTGTAGCACGATCGCGATCTGCGCTCGCAAACTTTTCTTTGTGATCTGGCGAATATCGCGGCCATCAAGTGTGATCGAACCCGATGTCGCATCGTAAAACCGTGGAACGAGACCGAGGATTGTGCTCTTGCCGGCTCCAGTTCCACCCGCCAGTCCAACGATTTGGTTCGGTTCGATCCGAAGATTGACGTCTCGCAGGATGCACCGATCGGATGTGTAGCCGAAACTCACAGCCTGAAATGCGATCGCGCCTTTAGCCGTCGAAATCGCAACTGCGCCGGGCGAATCAACGACGTCATCCTGCCGATCCAACACTTCAAAGCAGCGTTTTGCGCCTGCAGTAGCGCCTTCCATTGCCCAGGCTGTGTAGGTGAGTGATTCCAGCGGCTGATAAAGCATCAGCAGATATGCGCTGAAAACCAGAAGTGAACCGAGCGTGAGCGTGCCAGCCAGAACATGCAGCGTACCGATATAGTACATCGCCGCCGTGCCGACGACCATTAGCGTGCTAATCACGAGCGCGCTGTTCACGTTAGTTAAAGTCAGGCGTAAGTTGGCTTGTAAACTTTGCCAGGCTTGCTGCTGGAACTGGCGCACCTCAAACTCTTCGCGCCCAAACGCGTGCACCATTCGAATCGAGCTCAGGCCCTCCTGCGCCTGAGCCAGGACGGCGCTTTCGTGTTCCTGAATGGATGTTGATTCACGTCGAATCCGATGCGCAAACAGATAAATGGCGCCGACGACCAACGGGACGATTCCAAGGGAAACCAATGTAAGCTGCCAATCCAGCTGCAACATGATCACGAAAGTTCCGATCAGTGTGATTACCGACCCAAAAATATTGGTGAATCCTTTGTTATAGATCGTCTGGATGGACTGCGAGTCGTATGCCACGCGAAAACTGGAATCACTTGAGCGCCGCGCGTCGTGAAATTTCAGTGAAAGCCGTTGAAGGTGCGAATACAAGTCTGTGCGTAACGTAAGCAACGCCTGTAGGCCAATTTTAACGAATAGATAATTTGTGATCCAATTGATAATTCCCCAAAGAAGCTGAAGACCGATCAGTGCCAGGCAAAGCAACAAAACCCACTTGCGCCAGTCTGCACGTATTGCTGGTCCTGCCCGCAGAAAATCGTCAACGATGATCTTGAATGGCCACGGCTTCAGGAGGTTCAGGCCTATCCCCACAAGCGCCAGGCTCAAGCCGAAGATCGTTTGTCCCAGAAACGGCCGGTAATAACGAAGAACGCGCCGATAGATAGACATGTGATTTTTGAATTGCGGGTTGTGGATTTTAGACTGAACTAGGGCGAATCCATTCGGCTCGACATCGGGAGATTCCTCGACTTGGCTCGGAATGACAATATGCATCATCTACTTGAAACGTGGTTTAGCTGGGTGCTCACCGGCGGTTATCTCGGCATCATCGTCTTGATGGCAATGGAAAGCTCGATCTTCCCGGTGCCCAGCGAAATCGTCATTCCGCCGGCGGCATTCCTTGCGGCCCAAGGCAAGCTGAGCTTTACCGGCGTGGTGCTGGCCGGCACGCTCGGATCGTATCTGGGGTCAGCCATCACCTATTGGGCGTCGCGATTAATCGGCCGGCCACTAATCGTAAGATACGGTCGGTTCGTCTTTGTGAGCCCTAAAAAGCTGGAACAGGCCGAACAATGGCTCGCCCGGTACGAAGCCGGCGGAGTTTTTTTTGCCCGGCTGCTCCCGGTTGTGCGCCATCTGATCTCAATCCCCGCAGGGATCGTTCGAATGAATTTCGGGCTGTTTAGTCTTGTTACAATTGCCGGGTCGGCGCTCTGGTGCTGGATATTGGCATATCTTGGCGACAAAGCGTACCACTTGGAGCCTCAACTTCTGACGAGTCCCGAAGCGCTCGAGCATTTCATCCGCCAGCAATCGAAGGGAATCCTCCTACTCATCGCGGTGTTTGCAGGTCTCTACATGCTGGCGCTGCGACTGATGAAGCCACGCGGAGGCGTGTAGGCAATCAAGGAGCGACGGCTTCCCCGGCCGCCGTGTTTGGATTCCAAGGGCTGCCCCAGCCGTCATTCCCTGCGGTGCGTGCTCCGACTCAAGGCCATTCTGGCCGAGCGCAAACATTCGTGTTTGAAAATTGAACAAAAGTGTCGCTTAACGGTCAGTTCTAAAGTGCACAAGGAGTGAATAACTGTATGGGAATTATGGACGAGATATTCGCAATGGGGAATGGCACCGGAACTGCTTTCGAAAAAAAGCGACGCAATATGAAAAGAAATCGGCAAATTCTAAAGCCGCGCACCAGACTTTCTCTGGGTGATCTGATCTTGGCGGTCAGTTCCTGTACGAACAGCAGCAGGGAGACGGTCGCAACGGTCGCTGACCTTCTTGCCAGCGGCCAGGTGCGCTTGCACGACAACGGGCGTTTCTTGCGCGCCCGCGTTTGTTAGGCCGACGACGGTTCGCCATCCGTCGACCGACCTTAGGCGTAAAGTCGCTAATGCTTTAGCGTCCGCTGTCTCAAGCGGACGTCGCTTACCGGGACGCTGAGGGCAGCGCACGCTTCAGCGCTCGTGTTCAATCGCTAAAGCGCGACGACAACAAAAACAAAACGCTTTTTCCGTCTAGTCAGCCCGTTTATCTTTCGCGAGTGATCGATCGTTATTCCCGGCCGGAGATGAGCAAAATCTGGTCGGACGAGCGTAAGTTTCAGATCTGGTTAGAGATTGAGGTGCTGGCATGCGAGGCGATGGCGGAGCTTTGCCAGATCCCAAAGGAGGACGCCGCGGAAATTCGAAACCGGGCCCGATTTTCAATTCCCGAAATTCTTGAGATCGAAAAGCGAACGAACCACGACGTCATCGCTTTTCTTGAAAACGTTGCCGAATCGGTTGGCCCGGCATCGCGCTGGATCCATCAGGGGTTAACTTCATCGGACATATTGGACACGACTCTTGCTGTCCAGTTAACAGAGTCGTGCAAAATTCTTCTGGACGATCTGGGTTCGCTGCGAACGGCGATCGGGAAACAGGCGCGCCGATTCAAAATGACTCCGATGATCGGTCGCAGCCACGGGGTACACGCCGAGCCCATCACCTTCGGGCTGAAGCTCGCGCTGATGTATGACGAATTTGGGCGCGCCGAGGAACGGCTCACTCAAACGCGCGAGCGCATCCGCGTCGGCAAGATTAGCGGAGCGGTTGGTACCCATGCACACCTCGATCCGAAAATTGAGCGCTCGGTTTGCGAGAAGCTCGGATTAAAGCCGGCAACGCTCTCAACCCAGATCGTGCAGCGCGATCGTCATGCAGAATTTATGACCACACTCGCCGTGATTGCTTCCAGCATTGATCGCTGGTCGACAGAATTTCGGCATCTCCAACGCACGGAAGTTCTCGAAGTGGAAGAATTCTTCGGCGAAGGCCAGAAGGGCAGTTCAGCCATGCCTCACAAGCGCAACCCGATCACGAACGAACGCTTAAGCGGCTTGGCACGCGTCATTCGCGGGAACGCAGTTGTTGCATTGGAGAACGTGGCGCTCTGGCATGAGCGCGACATCAGTCATTCAAGCGCCGAGCGAATCATTCTGCCGGACTCATGCATCCTGCTCGATTACATGCTCGCGAAACTACGCGACGTTGTCGAGAAATTGCAGATCTATCCCGAGCGCATGGCGGAAAATCTTGCGGCGAGCAAAGGCCTGTATCACAGCCAATCGATCCTGCTCGCACTCACGCGCGCAGGGGCTGAGCGCAAAAGCGCGTACGAAGCCGTGCAACGGGCCGCGATGAAAACGTGGAAAGGCGAGGGGACGTTTGCCGAAAATGCAAAGCAGGAACCCGAGATTGCAGCGAGGCTTTCACCGGAAGAAATCGATCGCCTCTGCTCGCTCGACATTCATTTCAAACACGTCGATGCCACATTTCAAGCACTTGGATTAGAGTAAAGATCAGACGTCGCGCTGCGGCATCCGTTTAGTTACTAATTCCTCTGCTTGAGGTCGCTATCACTCGTAGCGTAACGCTTCGATGGGATCGAGGTTCGCCGCGCGATAAGCCGGGTAAAGACCGAAGGCAATGCCGATTGCCGAGCAGACGAGCAGCCCGGCGATGGCCCAGCCATAAGGGAAAATCAGATCCACTTTGAGCCATGCTGCCAGCAGGTCTCCCGCGATGATGCCGAGAATGATTCCCAGAACACCGCCGGCTTCGGAAATAAAAACGGCTTCCGTCAAGAATTGACGCAAAATATCGCGGCTTCGGGCGCCGATCGATTTGCGGACACCGATTTCCTTTGTGCGTTCTGTCACGCTCACCAGCATGATGTTCATGATGCCGATTCCCGCTGCGACCAGCGCGATGAGACTTATGACGAACGCGCCCACTCGCACATATCCCGCCACGTTAACAAAGGCGCTCTTGAGCGAGTCGTTGCTGTAAATCTCGAAATCGTTCGGCTGGTCTGGTCGCAATCCACGCGCGATACGCATGGCGCCGATGCCGCGATCGAACGTCCGATTGTAAGTATCTTGCGTGAACGCTTGCGTGGCGATGTTGACGGTGCGTTTTGCTTCACCGTAGTCCTCGAAGAAGCGCGTGATCGGCATGATGCAAAGATCATCCTGGCTTTGGCCGAAGGCGGTGCCTTTTTCCGCGAGCACACCGATGATCGTATAGATGTGTCCGCTGACCCGAATGACTTTGCCAATCGGCGTTTCGTGCGGAAACAGTCTTTTCTCGACTATCTTGCCGACGACAATCACGCGACGCGAAAGCTCGACATCTTCATCGGTCAAATTCCGGCCATAACCCAGCGTGTAAGCATTCGCGGTAAGAAAACTTCGGTTCGTTCCGACAATGAGAAGACTGGGCGTTGTCTTTACGCCGTTGTAAACCGCCTGGCCTTTCACCTCGTAACCAAAGCTTTTGAGACAGATCTCGCGCGCCTCGCCTTCCATCAATCGATAATAATGCAGCGCCTGCTTGTAAGTGATGTTGTGCCGGTTACGAAATTTCTCCTGCACGTCGCCGCTCGCGCTGACGTTGGCGGGATATTTAGCAAACTGAAAGATGTTGGAACCGAGAAAGCTAATGCCGTTCTCAATCGAATATTGCAGTGCGCCGATCGCAGTCATGACTGAAATCACGGAGAATACGCCGATCGTGATGCCGAGCATCGTCAGCGCCGAACGCAGTTTGTTCGCGCCGAGGGATGACCACGCCATCTTTATGATCTCACTAAAGAGCATCAGATTAACACCAGTCTTTAGACCGGTGATCTCGAATGAGTTTCGCACCGAGCCGTTTTAACGGCTTACCAGTATCCAGAGAGCTGCATCCGCGTGCACCTGCAGTCAAAAGCCGTTGAAACGGCTTGAACAGTTTTCGGCGACGGACACCGTCCTGAATGGCCGGTGTTAATAATAGACCAGATAACTCACTCATATCTAAGCGCCGTGACTGGATCCAGCCGTGAGGCTGTCCAAGCCGGCGCAAAACCGGAGAACAAGCCTGTCAGTATTGACACAATCATGCTTACGAGTACCAGGCCGATCGAGAAGTGAATCGGGAATGACGGAAACGCCTTGCCGATCCCGAAGCACATTAGATAAGCGAACGCGAGCCCGATAAATCCACCGAGAAGACAAAGCGCTGTCGATTCGATCAGGAATTGCAGCAGGATCGTTCGCCGCCGCGCGCCGAGTGCTTTGCGTGTTCCAATTTCTTTCGTGCGCTCTTTCACGCTAACGAACGTGATGTTCATGATGCCAATCGCGCCGACGAAAAGGGATAGCCCTGTGATAAAGAGCCCGGCAATCGCAATTGAGTTTTTGACCGGATCGAGGGTGCTTTTGAACGCCTGCTGCTCGTTGATCGAGAAATCGTCTTTTTTCTCTGGTGGCAATCCGCGCACACGCCGCATCAGCCCCGTGAGCTCGTCCTTTGCATCCGCAAGTTTGGTCTTGTCTTTTACTTTAACGCGTACGTCCGATTCGGTTTTGGCCGAAAAATATTTGTTAAACGCGCTCAACGGCATCGCCACCATGGAGTCCCAACTGAACAAACCGAGAAACGTGCCCTGCCGGGTATTTACGCCGATAACTTTGAATAATTGGCCGTTGATCAACACCGATTTATCTATCGGGTTTTCAGAAGGGAAAAGCGCATCGGCCACGTCATAGCCGATCACGACAACATTGGCCCCGCCACGCGATTCCAGTTCGTTAAAGAACCGCCCGGTCGTACAATCGATTGTCGATGTTACGATGAAATCGGACGTAGTCCCGAGAACAAACACATTGTTCACCTGGTTGCCACCGTACTTGACCGATCGCATCAAATTCGATGTCGGCACGGCCAGAACCAGATTCGAATTCGGCGTTGCCGCGATCATACGGTTCAACGTCTCGGCGTATTCGGTTTTAATTTTTTTGCGGTCGCGGTAATTCCACCAATCGTCCACTGGCTTCCACGGCCATTGCGTGACGTAGAGGACGTCATCGCCAAGCACTGCCATACTTTTATCGAAACCTATGGATATCCCGTTCACGGCCGTGCCCATCAATGTCACGGCGATGATGCCAATGATAACTCCGAGCGCGGTGAGCGTTGACCGCGTCAGGTTCGAGCGCATTTGTGCCGCAGCGATCTTCCAGCTTTCGCTCAGCTCGTAAACAAAACGCTTCATTTCGATTTCATCCGGCAACCGGCAGATCGAGTTCCGGAATAAATCCCGCATGATCCGACTCAATGAGTCCGTCGCGCAAATGCACGGTACGATGCGCGTGCGCGGCGATGTCTCGTTCATGCGTCACGAGGATAATTGTGTTGCCGTGCCGATATAAATCCTCGAGCAAGGCCATGATTTCGTCGCCGGTTTTGGAATCGAGGTTACCGGTCGGCTCATCCGCCAGAATGATCGAAGGTCCGTTGACAAGAGCACGCGCGATGGCCACGCGCTGACGTTGACCGCCTGAAAGTTCGTTGGGTTTGTGATGAATGCGATCGCCCAGGCCGACATCTGCCAGCACCTGGGTCGCGCGTGCTTCGCGCCGTTCGGGATCGATGCCGGCATAAATAAGAGGCAGCTCGACATTGCGCAACGACGTCGACCTTGGCAGAAGGTTAAAGGTTTGAAACACGAAACCGATCTCGCGATTGCGAACGGCCGCGAGCTCGTCATCATCCATTTCGGCAACATTCTTGCCGTTAAACTCATAACGGCCGGAAGTCGGGGTATCGAGACAACCGAGCATGTTCATGAGCGTCGACTTGCCGCTGCCGCTTGGGCCCATGATGGCGATATATTCGTTGCGGCGAATCTGCAAGGTCACACCGCGTAGGGCGCGCACGACTTCCTCGCCCATGACGTAGTCTTTGGTAATATTCTCGATGTCAATGACGACCGGTCCGAGTGGTCTGACTGAATTTCGAGTTTCCATCGCAACGTCGACAGTCGCTCGCAGGAACTACTTCATTCCGTCTTTGTCGAGAGTGACTTTGGCGCCGTCCTTCAACTTTCGGCTGATAGCGCTGTAACTTCCCGAGATCACTTCGTCGCCGGACTGAATGCCGCTTTTGATTTCTGTGTAGGTGTCGTCAGAAATGCCAGTCGTCACTTTCACCATCTGTGCTTTGTTGCCTGTTTTTAGGAACACAACCTTCGCCAGTTTTTCGCGCTCTTCTTTCTGAGCCGCTTTCTCCGCACGCTCATTGACGAACTCCGCGTTGTTATCGCCTTTATCGCGCTGCGCTGCCTTCGTCTTTTTCTTTTCGATTTCTTCTGGGCTCAAATTGCTCTCGCCGGTGCGAATGGTCACCGCCTGCATCGGCACGGCCACGACGTCTTTCACTTCATTAGTTTGGATGTCCGCGGTACAACTGAGCGCGGGACGCAATGACACATCGTGATCGTCAATGCGAATTTTCACCTCGAAATTTGTCACTTCCTCCTGTGTACCTGCGCCGGTTGTCTTTCCGGTATTGGCGATTTGCTGGACCACACCTCTAAACTTGCGATCGCCGTAAGCGTCGATTTTCACGCTGGCTTTGTCGCCGAGCTTGACGTTTACCACGTCATTCTCGTTCACATCGACAATAGCCTGCATGTGCCTGAGGTCGGCCACGCGCATCACTTCTGTGCCGGCAAATTGCCCTGTGGCAACCAAACGTTCCCCGAGTTTGCTGTTTAAAATGGTGATTGTTCCGTCTAGCGGCGAATAGATCGTGGTCTTGGAGAGTTGATCGCGTGCCTGACTCGAGCTTGCCTCCGCGCGCTCGATTTCGTGGAGCGAACTTTCACAAGTGTTTTTGGCCACGTCATAAGCTGCCTGCGCCGCGTTGTATTCCTGCTCTGAGATCAGCTTTTTGTTGAACAAGTCTTCGGCCCGTTTCAGGTCGTGCTCCGTTTTCATCATCGTCGCCTTCTGTTGCAAGTTGGTCGCCTTCGCTGCGCTGATCGCTGCCTCCTGTTGCTCGAGAAGCGCCTTGTAGGAATCAGGTTTAATTTTCACCAATAGGTCGCCCTTTTTGACTCGTACTCCATCCTCGACGGGCAATTCAGTGATTTCGCCAGCGACTTCCGGTGAAATCTTGATTTCAACCTCGGGTTGTATTTTCCCGGTTGCCGAAACCATTTGCACGATCGTTTTGCGAATCGCCGTCTCCGTGGTGACTGGAATCGGCCTCTCGCGCTTGCTCCATACGACTGACACGACGATGCAGAGCACGATCAAGCCGATCAAACCGTAAATGATTTGCTTTTTGCGCCGGGAGCGACGCTGCTTCGCCGTCAACGGCGCGGGCGTAGGCGTGCTTACAGCTTGGTGCATTGCAGAGGCGGTTTTCGGGGTGAAAGCGTCAGCGTTAGTTGGTTGTTTGACTCTTGCAAACGAAATCCCGTTCATGACAAACGTTGAGATGCAGCCAGGAACGGCTTTGGATTCAGCAAATCGCCGCTTCCGTGGATGATGTGGATCGTGTGTGCCAATCGGGGCTATTAGTGCTGTGGCGAGCGCGAATTTGGTTAATGGCCCATGCCGCGTGCTCTGCAATCAAAGGCTCCGAATCAGCTGCAGCGCATTCGAGCGCGGGAATGTCCGAGACGCTCCCTACGTTCCCTAGGGCGACGCACACGTTACGTAGAAATCCGCGACGCTTGATTCGTTTAATCGGCGAATTCCTGAAAAGCGCGCGGAAGTCCGCGTCACTTAGGCGCAAATAGTCGCGTAACGACATTCCAGTTGTGTATTGCCGCGCAGAGAACGCTGTCTCTTGCGAAACCTGGGCGAACCGATTCCATGGACATACAACCAGACAATCGTCGCAACCGAAGATCCGATCTCCGATGAGTGGGCGAAGCTCCAGCGGAATCGAACCTTTTAATTCGATCGTCAGATAAGAAATGCAGCGACGTGCGTCCAGACGATGCGGAGCTGTGATCGCCCCTGTTGGACAAGCATTTATGCAGCGCTCACACGTCCCACAGCGATCCGGGACTGGTTCATCCGGCGGCATTTCGAGCGTCGTCAAAATCTCCGCGAGAAAAAACCAGGTTCCGAGCCGTTCATCGATTAACATCGTGTTTTTGCCATGCCAGCCAATGCCGGCTTGCGCGGCGTGGTCGCGTTCCAAAATCGGACCAGTATCGACGTAGTATTTTTGTTGTCCGCCGAAACGACGAAGAAACTGGTCGACCTCGTCGAGCTTTGTCCCGATTACTTCGTGGTAGTCATCACCCCAGGCGTACCGTGCAATCCGTCCTGTAGCGGCGCTGTGTGACAGCCGTTCTTGTTCACCCTGAAAATAATTCAGCGCCAACACGACGATCGATCGCGCGCCGGGCAAAACTTTCAGTGGATCACAACGCTTCTCTTCGCCGCGCTTCATATAGTTCATTTCGCCATGTTCGCCTTCGCGCAGCCAATCGCGAAATTCCGTTGCATGCGCAGGCGTCCTGCAAACCGCTATACGACACGAATCGAAACCGATTTGTTGAGCATACGAAACGAGCTGTGCCTTCAATTCCGCTCTCAAAGTTTGAATGACCATTATATGCGCGCGATTGGTGCTCCTACTCTCCAATTGTGCCAATTCCTCTGAGCTTACTCAAAATTGCCACCGCGACTTCATCCTCCGTAAGCACCGATGTATCGACGCGAAAATGTGCGACTTTGGCGTAAAGCGGCAGCCGCGCCTGTATCATTTGCGCGAACGCTTCTCGTGGATTCTCGCCTTGCAGGAGTGGTCGAGTCGGCGCTTGCGAGGCACGCTTGAAAAGAGTTGATTCCTTCCCGTCCAGCCAGACGAGGACGCCGAGCCGCTTTAGGAAACCAACATTTTCTTCACGCAATACGATCCCGCCGCCCGTGACAATGACCGTTTGTTTCGTCATCGTCAGATCGCGGAGCGCTTGAGTTTCCGCTTCACGAAAGGCTTGCTCGCCGTAACGCGAAAAAATTTCGGGGATCGAGACACCGAATTTCGACGCAACGATCTCGTCCGTATCGAGCAAGACCAGCTTCGTTCGTCGCTGCAGACAACGTCCAACCGCCGATTTCCCCGCGCCCGTCATCCCAATAAGGACGATCGATCGACCGCAAGAATTCACGGTATAATATGTCATTAACACCTGGCTTCAGCCAGGTGCCCCACGAACAAATGCAAATAAGCCGTTAAACGGCTTTTGCAGACCGTCCGCCGGCTTCCACCGCACTAAAGCGCGGTGTTAATGGAATGACGGTGCTTGGCGTTTCACAGAAACGCCCTACAATTTGCCTATGCCGAAAACTCCTTTTGTCGCCATTATCATGGGTAGCAAATCGGACTGGGAAACGATGCAGCACGCGGTGGAAACGCTCGATGCTCTTGGCGTACCGAACGAGGCGCGCGTCCTATCTGCTCATCGTACTCCCGATGCGACCGCCGAGTTTGCACGAACGGCAGGCGATCGCGGGTTCCGAGTCATCATCGCTGGCGCTGGCGGTGCAGCCCATCTGGCAGGCGTGATTGCTGCACATACATGGCTCCCTGTTCTTGGTGTTCCGATTCAATCGAAACTGCATGGGCTCGACTCTCTTTTATCTACAGTGCAAATGCCAGGCGGTATTCCCGTCGGCACGTTGACGATTGGAGAAGCGGGCGCCAAAAACGCCGCGCTTCTGGCGGCGGCGATACTCGCTACATCCGACGAAACGATTCGCGAGAAATTGGAAGCCTTTCGCCGAAAACAGTCGGAAGCAGTGCTGGCTGCGAAATTGCCGAAGTGAAGACAGTGATTTCAACCGACCGCGCTGCGGCGGTTGAACTGCTGCGCAAGGGCGAGATCGTCGCATTGCCCACCGAAACCGTTTACGGACTCGCGGCTGATGCGTTGACCCCGATTGCAGTCGCAAAAATCTTTGAAGCTAAGGAGCGCCCGCGCTTCGATCCGCTGATCGTTCATCTGCCGAATCGCGAGTGGCTCGAAAAAATTGCTGACCTTCCGGACCATGATCAACAATTGATCTCGAAACTAGCCGACAAGTTCTGGCCGGGGCCGTTCACGATAGTCTTACCCAAGCACGGGATCGTTCCAGAAATCGTTACAGCAGGTCTTGATACGGTCGCAGTGCGAATTAGTGCGCATCCGGTCTTTGCCGAAATCGTTCAGGCGTTTGAAAAACCACTCGCCGCGCCGAGTGCAAATCGGTTCGGTCGAGTGAGTCCAACTACAGCGCAGCATGTGCTTGATGAACTCAACGGACGAATTGCGCTGATCATCGACGGAGGGCCAACAGATCACGGACTCGAATCGACAATTGTCACGGTTCGCGCAAATAGCATCGATATCTTGCGCCAAGGGCCGATTACTGCCGGGCAATTGTCCGAATTTGCAGCGATCAACATCGCCACGTCACCGTCACGGAAGATTTCAGCACCGGGACAATTGCCCTCGCATTACGCGCCGAAGACACCGTTGTATCTGATTGACAGCGTCGACTCATTTTTTCCGGCGAAAAACCAGCGCGTCGGGTTGCTCACGTGGAAATCCGTTGAATCGCAAAAGAGATTTGCCGCAGTTCGCCGCCTAAGCGAAGGACAAGATCTGCGCCAGGCGGCTGCGAATCTCTTCCGCTATTTGCGCGAGCTCGATATGCTCGGTCTTGATGTTATCGTTGCGGAACGAGTTCCCTCTCGAGGACTCGGGGCAGCGATTCTGGATCGGCTTGAGCGTGCGTCGCACGGCCAGTCCGTCGCCTCAGACACGCTTGAATGAACCCTCTGAACAATGGATGGGGCTTGTTTGGTTTACTCTGAAATTCGGGATGATATTGACAGCCAACAAAATACGGATGATCGCGAAGCTCGATTAGTTCAGCGAGTGTGCCATCGGGTGATGTTCCTGAAATAACAAACCCTTTTGCGTTCATTCGATCGCGATACTTCATGTTGAATTCGTAACGGTGACGGTGACGCTCTGTTACCTCCGTGGCGCCGTAGATTTTTTCCGCGAGCGTGTCTTTGATGATCTTGGTTGGCCATGTGCCCAGCCGCATGCTTGCCCCTTTCTTGCGGACGCCACGTTGCTCTTCGAGCAACGAGATCACCGGCTCTGCACTATCCCTTTCGAACTCAGTACTGTTTGCGTTTACGATTCCACAGACGTTCCTTGCGAATTCAATCGTTGCGACCTGCATGCCGAGACAGAGACCGAGAAATGGAATTTTGTGCTCGCGCGCATAACGCGCCGCGTTGATTTTTCCTTCAATTCCACGAGCGCCAAATCCGCCAGGAATCAGAATGCCCGCCACATCTTTCAGTTGGGCATCGATGCCGAGCTCCAGCGATCCGGCATCAATCAGTTTGAGATCGACTCCGCAGTCCTCGCTGGCGGCAGCGTGCGTGAGTGATTCATAGATGCTCTTGTAGGCGTCGCGGAGGTCCATGTATTTCCCGACTACCGCGATCTTAAGGCGCCTCTTTGGACTGATGACGTATTCGACGAACTTCCCCCAGTCTGTCAGATCAGGCGCGGGCGTTTCCAGATGCAATAGATCGCACACCAGTTGGTCGAGTCCCTCGGCATGCAGCGTCAATGGCACTTCGTAAATCGTGTGTTCGACATCACGTTCCTCGACCACCGCCTTTTCGGAAACACTGCAGAACATTGACAATTTGCGACGCACATCGCGGTCGAGCGGTCTCTCGGTTCGGCAAATCAGCACCTGGGGCTGCAAACCGATCTCGCGGAGCTTCGCCACGCTTTGCTGCGTGGGTTTTGTCTTTAATTCGTGAGCAGCCTTAATGTAGGGAACGAGTGTAACATGCATGTTCACTACATTTTGGGAGCCGACTTCGAGAATAAACTGCCGGATCGCCTCTAGAAAAGGGAGACCTTCAATGTCACCGGTCGTGCCGCCAATCTCTGTAATGACGACGTCATATTTGCTCTCATCGGAAATCTGGCGAATGCGATTTTTGATCTCATCAGTGACGTGCGGAATCACCTGCACGGTCTTGCCGAGATAATCGCCACGCCGCTCCTTCAGAATCACGGTCTCGTAAACCTGCCCGCTGGTCAGGTTGTTATGCCGGGTGAGGACGCAGTTGGTGAAGCGCTCGTAGTGACCAAGATCAAGATCAGTCTCCGCACCGTCGTTGAGCACGTAAACTTCGCCGTGCTGGAACGGGTTCATTGTCCCGGGATCGACATTCAGGTAGGGATCGAACTTTTGGAGAACAACCCGCAGCCGACGTGCTTCGAGCAGCGTGCCGAGCGAGGCTGCGGTCAATCCCTTACCTAACGAACTTACGACCCCGCCAGTGACGAAAATATATTTCATCCGGTGCGAGCCCTGTGTTGTGCGCGGGCGAGTTTTTGCTCCAGCGCTTTTGCGTCAGCCGGCGTATCCACGCCAGGCGAACCATGTTTGGTGATGAGCACATGAACTTTTACACCATTCTCCAACGCGCGCAATTGCTCCAACGACTCGGCGCGCTCCAGCGGACCTGGTTTCCACTTCACAAATTGCAGGAGCGCATTGCGACGAAAACCGTAAATACCCTGGTGGCGCAGGTAACGAACACCAGAGCGAGTGGCGGGGTAGGGGATAATGCTTCTGGAGAAGTAAAGAGCGCAATCGTTCCGGTCCAGCACTACTTTGTTTTGGTGCGGCGATTCTGCTTCTCTGGGAGTTTGAAACGGATGCGCAGCAGTGACAATGCCGATGGTGCGATCTGACCGGAGTTTCTCGACGAGCTGATCGATCACGCGTGAATCGATTAATGGTTCATCGCCTTGGATGTTAACCACGAATGCAAAGTTCTTTGCACGGCGTGCGACCTCAGCCGTGCGATCGGTCCCTGTGCGGTGTTTCAGCGAAGTCAGGGCGACGCCGGCGCCCCAATTGAATGCGGCTTCAGCGATGCGCATATCGTCAGTGGCAACGATCAGCGCATCCAGTTTTTGTGCGCGTCGGCAGCGCTCCCATACATGTTGTAGAAGCGGCTTACCTCCAATAAGATGCAGCGGTTTTCCCGGAAAACGTGTAGAACCCCAGCGCGCTGGAATAATGCCGACAGCCTTGTTCATGCGCTCAAGCGCGAACGAGCCGTTGTTAAGCCGAGCATGATGGTATTCCTCGATCCGACCGGGTTATCGTCGCTGTTGTGTTCGAGATAATTTCTACGGCCGCTCGCAAGTCCTCCGCAACCCAATCTGCCGTGCTGTCGGACGTGTCGCGTTGAGGTCCAGTTTTAACCCTGATCGAGCGCACACCGGCATTTCGAGCGCATTCGACGTCGATCTCCTTGTCGCCAACCAAAAATGAACGGGAAAAATCGACTTGGTATTCCCGAGTGGCCTCAAGGATCATCCCAGTCGCAGGCTTACGACAGCTGCAGTGCTGCCCCGGGAGATGGGGACAAAAATAAGTCCCATCGATTAAACCAGCGCCTAATTGCCGCAATACTTCCGCCTCGACGGCTCGGTATTGGTCCAGCGTAAACAGACCGCGACCGATGCCGCTCTGATTCGTCACGATAATGAGTTTGAAGCCATTCGATTTCAAACGCCGCAGCGCTTCGGGCGCTCCCGGGAAAAGCTTCACCTCGCTCGGGTCTGCACAATAGTCACGATCTTCCATAATCGTGCCGTCCCGATCGATAAAGACGGCCGGCGACGACGCTTCAGTCATGGTCGCTATTCTCGTGGAAATTCGCGATAAGTTCATCGCGCGTCACGGTAGCCGTTCCCAGTTTGCTAACGACAACTGCGCTTCCGTGGTTGGCGATTTCAGCCGCCTCTATCGGAGTGGCTCCGCACACTAGTCCGAGGGTAAAGAGTGCAATGGCAGTATCGCCAGCGCCCGAGACATCGAAGACCTGCCGTGCCTTGGTTGGGATGTAATGCGGCGCGTCGCTCTGCTGAAAAAGCATCATGCCATGTTCGCCGAGCGTGATGAGAACATATTTGGTGTCCCATTTATTTAGAAGCGTTTCTCCCACGCGACGCAGGTCGATGTCCTGCGGAGGAATAGTATTCGGATCGCGCACGGGAATACCGGCGGCGAGAAAAGCTTCCGCCCGGTTTGGTGTCACCACCGTGGCGCCGTGCCAGTCCATTTGATGCTCGGAATTGGGATCGGCCGCGACGATCTTGCCGGCCGAGCGCGCACCGTCTGCGATTTGCGACACCATTTCAGTCGACAAAAAACCTTTGCCGTAGTCTTCGAAAATCACTGCGTCTGTCTGCGAAATATCGTTTTGGGTCGCTGCCACTACTTGCTGGATTTGCTGTGACGATGGCGTGCTAAATTGTTCGCGATCGACACGCACAACTTGTTGATGACGGGCGATGATGCGCGTTTTCAAAATGGTACGAAACGACTCGTCCTCAATTGCATTTGAAGTATCGATTTTTTGCCTGGCCAACAGTTCTTGAAGTTGCTGGCCACTGCGATCTTTCCCGAATCGACCGATGATCGCGACGCGATCGACGAACTCGCGCAGGTTTCGCGCGACATTGGCAGCGCCTCCGGCATAAAATGATTCTTTGGTAACCTCTACAACCGGAACGGGCGCCTCGGGCGAGATGCGACCGACCTTTCCCCACACAAATTCGTCGAGCATCAGATCGCCAATGACGGTGATCCGTCTGGAAGGCGCGCGATCGAGGATCTGCTCTAGCCGGTTCAGATCCATAAAAAATGGAGGCAGCGATACCGCCGCGGCAGCCAAGTGGTTCGATTAAGGTGAGTCAAATTGTTTTTGAGCAGCGGTGTTGTGTACGGCACCCGTTCCGGTTAAAGTTCGGTCCATTAATCCTGAATACGAACTCGAAAGCAACAGTCGAAACTGCCAATGATTCCGTTTATTAAACATTTAACATTAAGCGTTGGTGTCGTCTGTGGATTTGCACTATGCGCAAACGCCACCCAGGCTCCACAGCAGATCAATATTAAACAACTAACCACAACTGTGGAAGACGTTGTGGTGCCGTTGCCGAACGAAATTTTCGGCGCGCTGAACAAATTAGGCGCGGTGAACTGGAAACAGCATGTCCGAAGCGATAAGGGACCAAATTTTACCGAGAGACCGCGTATCGCGCTCTTACTTGGGACGGTGATCGCGGATGGCTTTATCGCAGTGCAAGCGGAAGACGCGCCGACCGTAAAAGACATTGGACAGCGTGTCCTGGCACTCGCCAAGGGAATCGGCGTCGGGAATTCAATAACCCCACATGCGAAGGCTATCGTCGAGGCGGCAGACAAGCGTAATTGGGAAAACGTGCGCCAGGAACTGGATCGTACGCAAAATAGCGTCCAGCAGGCGATGAACGAGGTACACGATGAAAAATTGTCACAGCTTGTCAGCCTGGGGGGCTGGCTGCGGGGCACGGAGGTCTTGACCTCAGTAGTGACGGAGCACTTTTCCAAAGATGGCGCCGAGCTATTGCATCAACCGGATTTGCTTTCCTATTTTCAGACAAGGCTTCAGAATATGCCCGAATTTAATCTCCCGATCATCCGCCAAATTCAAGACGCTTTGGTCCAAGTGAAGCCCTTGATTGACGTTGGGGATCGGCACATTCCTGCCGACTCAGTGAAAAAAGTCAACGAGATTACGACGCGCCTCGGTCATGGCATCGTGACGAGAGATTAGGAGTTTCAATGAAACGTTTTGCGAAACTTACCTTCCGGGCAAGCTCTCTGCTGCTGGGTCTCGTCGCACTGCAGCCTGCGATTTTCGCGTCCGTGGATGATGCACAGTCGTTCGCCCTTCAAGCGGCCGAGCCATACGTCAAACAAGGGTTCCAAGTGCGTGAGGATTACTGGGGAGGCGACCTTGCCGCGGGGGAAAAAAAGGCAGTGCGGCAGCAATTGTTCAAGGGAAATGAATATTGGTTCTGGTTGGGAACCGAAGTCGATAAGGCAAAGGTTTCCGTTCACGTTTATGATTCGGACGGAAAGCTCGCGGAAGAACCGGACGGGTGGGAGAAGGGCCACTTCGCGGCCGCGCACGTGATTCCGAGAGCCACCGGCAGCTATTTCATCATAGTCAGCGTTGAGGAATCGCCAGAGGAGCGGACTCACTGGGCGCTGGTATATGGTTTCCGTTAAGAAAGTGGTTCGAATCTCGCACCAACAAGGAAGGGCGACTTTCCGGTCGCCACGGCGGCTGGCAAGCCGCCAGTCCTTGAGCTATGACTGAAACGCGCACGTTAGAGTTTGAGAGCCCACGCGCTTTGCAGTCGCTCTACGCGAATGACATTAAACTTTTGAAGAACCTCGAAGACTCCCTCGGCGTGAAGGTGACTACGCGTGAAGGCTGGGTGAAACTCGAAGGAGACCGAACTCGGGTCGACAAAGCGCAGCAGGTGTTCGATCAGCTCGAAAAAGCGCGCCAGCAAGGCGTGGACATTCAGAGGCACGAATTTAATTACGCGCTCAGGACGGTGACCGAAGAGCACCATGAAAATCTCAGCAATATCGTTTCGACGAAAATCACAACGTCACTGCGCAAGCCGCCAATTGTGGCGCGAAGCGGAAACCAGCGGACGTATGTGGAGGCAATCCAAAAGTACGACGTCGTTTTTGGGATTGGACCTGCTGGCACCGGGAAAACTTACCTTGCTGTTGCGATGGCTGTCGCCGCGTTAAAAAAAGAGCAGGTGGCCCGGATTATTTTGACGCGACCCGCGGTGGAAGCCGGTGAAGCGCTGGGTTTTCTGCCGGGCGATCTGGAACAAAAGATTACTCCATATCTGCGTCCGCTTTACGATGCGCTACGCGAGATGTTGGAGCCGGAAGAAATGGAGCGATTGATCGCGCGACAGACAATTGAAGTCGCTCCGCTGGCGTACATGCGTGGACGCACGTTGAACAACGCGTTTGTCATCCTGGATGAGGCCCAAAATACAACCACCGAGCAGATGTTCATGCTGCTGACGCGAATCGGTTTGCATTCCAAATGCGTGGTGACCGGCGACGTCACACAAATTGATTTGCCTGCCAACAAACGCTCTGGCGTTGTTGAAGCCTTGCAGGCGTTAAAAACCGTGCCTGGAATTGCGACTGTGTACTTCACCGAGCGCGACGTCGTGCGGCATGAACTGGTGCGTGCCATCATTGGCGCCTACCAGCAGCACCGCTCGCCCGCGCCCGCATCGCGCAAATAAAGAGCCAATATGTTCGATTTTCTGAAACGCGGGCGACTCGTTAGACGAGGCCTCGCGTCGCGCAAAACCCGGCGACGCCGGGTGCGAAACGAGCTCATGCGCAATCTCGAGTACTCGCCGTATGCGAAGATGTTCATCTTCGCGCTATTTGCGGGCGGCCTCGCTTTTCTTGTGTTCAGTGGGCAACAACCGGAACCGACCAAGAATTTTGTAATTGCCCTGCTGGTTTTGGCGACTGCGCTTACCCAGCTTTGGATCAATCAGCCGAAAAGTTTTTGGCAAAACTCGCGAATTCTTCTCGTCTTTGGCGTTATTCTTGCGCAACTGGCGGTCACGAAACTGTTGCTGGTCATTTGCAACAGCGGCAATTACCGATTCTTGAAGCCGGAGATGGCCGGGTTGATCACGCCCTATGCGTTCGCGCCTCTGGTGCTGAGCGTGTTGCTTGGACGGCAGCACGGCCTCTACGCCGCATTCTTTGTGAGCTTGTGGAGCAGCATGTTGTTCGGTCCCATTGATGCACCTCTTTTGATAACCAGCCTGATTAGCGGATTTACCGCAGTCTCTCTGACGTTGCAGGTGCGACGGCGCAGCAAATTAATCCGCGCCGGTTTGTGTGTCGGGCTCGCGATCTGGATGTTGTCCCTGACGTTCGGTTTGATCGGGCCGATCAACTGGTTTTATCCAACGGCCAATGACTGGGGCATGATTGGGCTGCAGAGCGCGCTCGCTATCGGCAACGGAATTGTGACTGCGACGTTGGTCGGCGGTGTGCTGCCGATGCTGGAGAATCTTTTCGGAATTACAACGGACATCTCCTGGCTGGAAGCGTCCGATCTAAATCATCCCTTGTTGCGGCGCATGACTATCGAAGCGCCGGGGACTTATCATCACAGCCTCGTCGTGGCCAATCTCTCCGAAGCCGCGGCGGAAGCCATCGGCGCAAACGCGACTCTTTGCCGAGTCTGCGCTTATTTTCACGACGTCGGTAAACTGGTGAAACCGGAATACTTCACCGAGAACATGAGCTTTGAACGCAATCCGCACGATGACCTCGCCCCGACGATGAGCGCGTTGATCATCATCGCGCATGTAAAGGAAGGTGTGGATCTCGCGCTCAAACATCATCTAAATCAGCGCATCATCGATATTATTCAGGAACATCACGGCACATCTCTCGTCCGTTATTTTTATCAACGCGCGCTTCAGCAGCATGAAGACGCGCGCGCTGGCGGCAAAATTATGAAGCTGCGCGAGGATGATATTCCAGAGGTGAAAGAAGAGAGTTTTCGTTACAGCGGACCAAAACCGCAAACGAAAGAAAGTGCCGTCGTCAGCCTCGCAGACACAGTCGAAAGCGCCTCACGCAGCCTGGAGAAGCCGACGCCTCAGAAAATCGAAACTCTTGTGAACGAGCTGATCGATGAGCGCATCAGTGATCGGCAATTGGACGACTGCGATCTGACACTTGGCGAACTGAAAGTCATCGCCGCCCGCTTCCGATTCACGCTTTTATCGATGTTGCACACCCGAATCGCCTATCCAAAAGCGGGACACAAGCTCGCCGCGCCACGCGAGGAAATTCTACGTCCAGACGTGATGGCTGCTACGCGAAAGCCCGAAACAGCTCCGCCGGTGTCAGCGGCATAATGCTAGGCGCGATCGCTGGCGCGCCGAGTGTCTCGTCTTAGCGCCTCCGATCGCAAAGCGGCGGCTGGTGCTCCTACTCCTGCAATTGCGGCGGGTGTGCGCGCGGTTCGCGATCTTTGGAGCCGGCCGTGCTCGGAATAGTAACAAATGGGCCGCCTTCCATCGGCGTGACTTTGGTGAAAGCGATATCGGGCATTTCGCTCGGCAATCCTTCAAGCGGGAAATCTTTTCGCAGCGGAAAATATGGATAGCCGTCCCACATTAAGATCCGACGCAGATCGGGATGCCCGTTGAATTTGATTCCCATCATGTCGTAAGCCTCCCGCTCGTGCCAGTTCGCAGTCGGCCAGATGTCGGAAACAGTGTTGACCGCGCCGGTTTCGTCCGGAACTTTTAACTTCAACCGCAAATGAACGCCATGGGGCATCGAATAAAGGTGATAGACGATTTCAAAGCGGGGCTCGTCGCCGAAATTGTCGATGCTGGTGATGTCGATCAAATAATCGAACGAAAGTTCGTCGCGGCAGAATTTTGTGATCTCACGAAGGTCACTTGCTGCGATCGTGTAAGTCGTCTCGCCACGAAATTCAGTCTTACACTGAATTTTTGTTTCGAACGCTTTCGTGAAGCGGTTGAGCAATTCCTCTCCACTCATGCGCATTCCGGCATAATCGCAATCCTATTCCTGTTCATTCTTTGGACGTATAAATAGGAGCAGGAATACGATAAGAGTTGATCATCCGAATGCTTCCTCGAGTTTTTCGGCCAGTTCCGGCTTCTGATTCCTGAAGGAACGCTCGCGGGAAATTTTCTCCTGCAACTTCATCAAGCCGGCTAGCAACGCTTCGGGACGTGGCGGGCAACCCGAGACGTAAACGTCCACGGGGATAAGCTGGTCGATTCCCTGCAGCGTGGCGTATGAGCGATACATGCCGCCTGTGGAAGCGCATGCGCCCATGGCGATTACCCATTTTGGCTCCGGCATTTGCTCGTAAATTCTTTTCACTGCGAGCGCCATTTTGTAGGTAACCGTGCCGGCCACGATCATCACATCGCATTGTCGTGGGGAAAAACGCATCACCTCCGCGCCGAATCGCGCGATATCAAAGCGCGATGCTGCCGCCGCCATCAACTCAATCGCGCAACACGCCAGACCCATTGGCATCGGCCAAAGCGAGTTTTTGCGCACCCAGTTGAGCGCGGCATCGAAGCGCGTAAAGATCACATTGCCTTCGATCTTGGAATCGTACGCGGCCGAGCGAGTTTCGGGCATCAACAAATGGTAAGTTCACCCCCGGTCCCTGCAAGAGAAAACGAGGCACAGATTGACACGGATGAAACACAGATTACGAAAAGACACACCAGACGCCCTAACATGAATCCGTGTAAATCTGCTTTCATGCACAGCTAATTTGTAGTCGTTTGGAACAAAACGATGTCATGACCGAACTGAGCCGAACGCATCTCGATCAACTCGAGAACCAGAGCATTTTTATTTTTCGCGAGGCGTATCACGCGTTCAAAAATATCGCCATGCCGTGGTCGATGGGTAAGGACTCTAATGTGCTCGTCTGGCTGGCGCGCAAGGCGTTTTTAGGACGCGTGCCGTTTCCGGTTTTGCATATCGATACGACCTACGAGTTTCCAGAAATGCTCGAGTTCCGCGAATGGGCGGTAAAGCATCATAGTCTGAATCTCATCGTCAAAATCAACACGGAAGCGCGCGCACGCGGGATTGGTTACGAGACGCACGATCCAGTGACGGTGACGCACGAACTAAAGACGGTCGCATTGCAGCAAGCGCTCGCGGAATACAAATGGGATGCACTCATCACCGGCATTCGCCGTGATGAAGATCCCACGCGCGCAAAGGAGCGATATTTTTCGCCACGCAACGCGCAGTTCGAATGGGATTACAAAGATCAGCCACCTGAATTTTGGAGCCAATTCGTCACTACAACAGCAAAAGGCGAACACGTGCGCGTGCAGCCGTTACTCGACTGGACCGAAGTGGATATCTGGCGCTACATCCAGCGGGAAAACATTCCGATCCCGCAAATGTATTTCGCGCGAAACGGGAAACGTTTTCGCTCGCTCGGCTGTAGCCCTATCACGCAGCCGGTCGAAAGCAATGCATCCACAATTGACCAGATCATCGCCGAACTTGAAGCCACGAAGACAAC
>WNFY01000564.1_pt1 | contig 41306 bp, 37 predicted proteins | sample 5400091 | NCBI WGS metagenome assembly WNFY01 (sample SAMN13153364, study PRJNA577476) | soil metagenome | isolation source: 60 cm soil or saprolite under grassland replicate 1 | place: USA:California | collected 2016-06-15 | reverse complement strand
CCGGGTGACCGGCTGATCGCGGCGGCCCGCGCCGTAGCCGCTTCTCGCCGTCATTCGGCCCGAACGGGCCTGGTTACCCGTTCCGCCGACGACCTCGCGCTGGGCTGGGTCCTGACCGGCGGCGAGGACCACTCACTGGCCGCCACGTTTCCCGCGGGCACGCGGCTACCGCCGCGGTGGAAGGTAATAGGCGTCGTGGCCGGGGGCCACGGCGTCGGCGTCGACGGCCAGCCGTGGGCGCAGGCCCGTGGCTGGGATCACTTCTCCGCTGGTTAGCGGGCGATCTTGCCGGCCTTGATGCACGAGGTGCACACGTTCACGCGCTTGGACGTGCCGCCGACCGTGGTGCGACGGCGCTGGATGTTCGGGTTCCAGCGGCGGCGGGTACGGCGGTGCGAGAACGAGACGTTGTTGCCGAAGATCGGCCCCTTGCCGCACACGTCGCAGACGGCAGCCACAGTTCGCTCCATTTGACCTAGGGTTACGAGGGCCGTGTCCGCCGCTCGGGCGGATCAGGCAGCCGTCGAAGCTTACCCGATGGCCTCGCCGAGCGCGAACTCCCCGGCTGAGCGAAGCGAAGTGCGGGGGGTCCCAGGGGGGTCGTCCCCCCATGGCCAGTATTGTCATGCTGGCCTTCTATGCTGCCAGGTGTGAGCACGCTCGGCGCACCGCTGACCCGCGCGCTGGGGCCTAAGACGGCCAAGGCGCTGGCGGCCGCCTTCGGCATGGGCACGGTCGGCGACCTGCTGCGGCACTACCCGCGCCGCTACTACACCCGCGGCGAGCTGACCGACCTGTCCTCGCTGCGCGAGGGCGACCACGTCACCGTGCTGGCCCGGGTCGAGCACGTCGGGCTGCACCAGATGTACGGGAAGGGGCCGAGCGCCGGCCGGGCCGAGGTGATCATCACCGACGACCGCGCCAAGCTGGTGCTGACCTTCTTCTTCCGGAACCGCGGCGGGCAGTACATCATCAAGCCGCTGGTGCCCGGGATGGTCGGCATGTTCGCCGGCACCGTGTCCCGCTTCCGCACCCGGCTGCAGCTCGTCCACCCGGAATACGAGATGCTGCCCGGCGCGCCGCCGAACGCCGACCTCACGCCGGAGCTGGCGGCCGAGTTCGCCGCCGAGATGATCCCGGTCTACCCGGCCAGCGCCAAGGCCAGCTCGTGGATGATCGCCCGGGCGGTCAGGACCGTGCTGGACCCGCTGGACGCGGGGGAGGACCCGCTCCCGGCCGAGCTCAGGGAGCGGCACGGGCTGACCGGCCGGGCCGAGGCGATCCGCGCCATCCACCGGCCGCTCGACCAGGCCGACCTGAAACGGGCCAGGGAGCGGCTCAAGTGGGACGAGGCCTTCCTGCTGCAGGCCGCGCTGGCGCAGCGGCGGCTGGCCGCGGCGGCCATGCCGGCCATGCCGCGCCCGCACGTCGACGGCGGCATCGCCGGCGAATTCGACGCGCGCTTGCCGTTCACCCTGACCGCGGGGCAGGTCGCGGTGGGCGAGACGATCGCCGAGGAGCTGGCCTGCGCCTACCCGATGCACCGGCTGCTGCAGGGAGAGGTCGGCTCGGGCAAGACGGTGATCGCGATCCGGGCCATGCTCCAGGTGGTGGACGCGGGCGGGCAGGCGGCCCTGCTCGCCCCAACCGAGGTATTGGCCCAGCAGCACTACCGGTCCGTCACCGCCATGCTCGGCCCGCTGGCCCAAGCCGGTCAATTGGGCGCGGCCGAGCACGCCACCGGCGCGGCCCTGCTCACCGGGTCGGTCGGGGCGGCCGCCCGGCGGTCGGCGCTGTCCGACGTGTTCACCGGCGACGCCGGCATCGTGATCGGTACCCACGCCCTGCTCGAGGAGCAGGTCCAGTTCTCCGACCTCGGGCTGGTGGTGATCGACGAGCAGCACAGGTTCGGGGTGGAGCAGCGCGACGCGCTGCGCGCCAAGGCCGCGGACAACCGGCCGCACGTCCTGGTCATGACGGCCACGCCGATCCCCAGGACGGTAGCCATGACGGTCTACGGCGACCTGGAGACGTCCACCCTGACCGAGCTGCCCGCGGGCCGTTCGGCCATCGCCACCCACGTGGTCCCGGCCGCGGACAAGCCGCACTTCCTGGAGCGCGCCTGGGAGCGCGTCCGCGAGGAGGTCACCAAGGGCCGGCAGGCCTACGTGGTGTGCCCGCGCATCGGCGACGGGCCCGAGACGGACGACGACGGCGAATACCCCGGCGAGGACGACTTCGGCTCCGTGGACATGACCGGCGGCATCCCGCGCGGCATCGGCGAGGCCGGCCGGCGCCAGCCGCTGGCGGTCCTCGACGTGGCCGCGACGCTGGACGCGGGCCCGCTGGCCGGGCTGCGCCTCGGCATCCTGCACGGCAGGCTGCACCCGGAGGAGAAGGACCGGGTGATGCGGGAGTTCTCCGCGGGCGCGATCGACGTCCTAGTCGCGACCACGGTGGTCGAGGTCGGCGTCGACGTGCCGAACGCCACCGTGATGGTCATCATGGACGCCGAGCGGTTCGGCGTGTCTCAGCTCCACCAGCTCCGCGGCCGCGTCGGCCGGGGGAGCGCGCCGGGCCTGTGCCTGCTGGTCACCGAGGCCCAGCCGGACACCCCGTCCCGGCAGCGGCTGGCCGCGGTGGCCGCCACGCTGGACGGGTTCAAGCTGTCCCGCCTCGACCTCGAGCAGCGCCGCGAGGGCGACGTCCTCGGCGCCGCCCAGGCCGGCCGGCACTCCAGCCTGCGGCTGCTCCGGCTGCTCGCCGACGAGGACCTGATCGGCCTGGCCCGGGAGGAAGCCACCACCCTGGTCTCGACCGACCCCCAGCTCGCCTCGACAAGACCTAGCCCCGGCTCACCTCGCACCCCCAGCAGTTACCCCTGCAAACTGTGATGCAGATGTGAATCGTGGTGCGTTCGCCCCTAAAGATCTGGGTGGATTGGGGCTTCGGGGTGACTTTTGTGCACTATAGTGCCCCTAATCAACCCACAAGCCCGAATCCACCCCGTTATTTTGACCTACATCGCACTGGTTAACGAATTCAAGCGACGGAAGGGACTCACGGAGCCAGTGGGCAGCCGTGACCGCGGCCAGCGCCTTCGGTTGAGTCGCGCGTCCGGTCACCTGGCACCGTGACGCCGGCTGACGTGCTGCCTGGAGGCCGCCGCTCACCTTTGGGGGAGGCGCGTCGTCCCGCGGGGCGGGCGTGCACACTTAAGGGGTGGCACGCGTTATCGCTGGCGAGGCGGGCGGGCGGCGACTGGCCGTCCCCGACGGCCGGGATACCAGGCCGACCAGCGACCGGGCCAGGGAAGGCCTGTTCTCCACGATCGCGTCGATGCTGGGTTCGCTGGCCGGCGCGCGCGTCCTCGACCTGTACGCGGGATCGGGCGCGGTCGGCCTCGAGGCCCTGTCCCGCGGCGCGGGGCACGTGCTGCTGGTGGAGCACGGGGCCCGGGCCACGCGCGTGATCAGGGAGAACATCGAGGCGATCGGCCTGCCCGGTGCCGTGCTCGCCGCCGACCGGGTGGAGCGGGTGCTGGCCCGCGGGCCCGCCCCCGCCGGGGGCCAGGACAGCCCCGCCCCCGCACGGGGCCAGGACAGCACCGAGGAAGGACGGTACGACGTGGTGTTCGCCGACCCGCCGTACGCGCTGGCGGACACCGCCGTGTCGCAGGTCCTGTCGCTGCTCACCGGGCAGGGCTGGCTGGCGCCCGGCGCCCTGGTGATCGTGGAGCGCGCCACCAGGTCCGGCCCGCTGAACTGGCCGGACGGGTTCGTGCCCGATAGATCGCGCCGGTACGGGGAGGCAACCTTCTGGTATGGCCTGGGCCCGAAGGCCCCGAAGGCCCCGAAGGCCCCGAAAATCCCACAGCGCCCCGCACAATAGATCAGGCATCTCCATGACCACGGCCGAAGAGCAGCAGGGGAGTCACCGCGTGCGACGTGTAGTCTGTCCGGGATCCTTTGATCCCGTCACCAACGGTCACCTCGACATCATCAGCCGCGCGGCGGGTCTGTACGACGAGGTCATCGTCGCGGTACTGATCAACGTCACCAAGCACAGCCTGTTCACGGTCGACGAGCGCGTCGAGATGCTGAGCCAGGTCACTAGCAATTTCGGCAACGTCAAGATCGAGCGGTTCCACGGCCTGCTGGTGGACTTCTGCGCGGCCAATGGGATCAGCGCGGTGATCAAGGGGTTGCGGGCCGTCAGCGACTTCGAGTACGAGATGCAGATGGCGCAGATGAACTACCGGATGGCCAAGGTCGAGACGCTGTTCATGACCACCAACCCGCTCTACTCGTTCCTGAGCTCCAGCCTGGTCAAGGAGATCACCAGGTACGGCGGGGACGTCAGCGGCCTGGTCCCCGCGATCGTGCTGTCCCGGCTGCGCGAGCGCCCGGCCGAAGAATAGGGCGGACGCAGACCAGGGCGGACGACGAGCACGGCGGACGAGTGGGCCCGGGCCGGAATACTGGCCGAAGGCGCTAAGTTGGGAATACCGCGCTCCGCCGGTAGGCTGTGCGCTCGGTTTCCATTCGCTCGAACGAGTACACTGTCATGCCCAGCACACGCACACATGCACCCCGAGGGGCGCTTGTCTTCGACATGCGCCAGCTTGGCCGTCAGGCGGGATCCGCGCTTACCCAGACGCGGATCGTCCCCGCGCCCGACGACCTGCGCCTGGAGCTTATCGGGGTACCGCCCGGGGCCGATGTCCCGCTCGAGGTCAGGTTCGAGGCGGTCTCCGAGGGCGTCCTCGCCACCGGGACCGCGATCGCGCCGCTCACAGGTGAGTGCGCGCGCTGCCTGGCCCCGCTGACCTCGTCGGTGACCGTCGGCTTCCAGGAGCTCTACCTGTACGCCGAGGGCCGCCACGACAAGCACGACAAGCATGACAAGCACGACGAGCAGGAGGAGCAGGACGCCGGGGAGATCTACCACCTCGCCGGCGACCTGCTCGACCTGGAACCCGCCTTCCGTGACGCGGTAGTGCTCGCGCTGCCGATGTCACCACTGTGCCGGGAGGACTGTCCCGGGCTGTGCGCCGAGTGCGGCGCGCCGCTCGCCGACGCCGGTCCCGGACACCGGCACGATGCGGCGGTCGACCCGAGGTGGGCGGCCCTGCAGCAGCTGAGCGAGCAGGGCAACGACAAACATCAGGACCGGCGCGCCGGCGCCATCGACCTACAGGAGGGCTGACGTGGCGGTTCCCAAGCGGAGGATGTCCCGCAGTAACACCCGATCGCGACGTTCGAACTGGAAGACCACCGCGCCTTCGCTGGTGAGCTGCCCGCAGTGCCACGAGCCGAAGCTCTCGCACGTGGCCTGCCCGACCTGCGGCACCTACCGGCGGCGCCAGGTCATCAATCCAGCCTGAGCAGGCTGTGCATGCTTGGCCGCTGCGCGGCGGGGCTTGCCGACTGGTCCCGGGCCAGATACGGGGGGTTATATTTCGCGCCCGGCCGGGCATCATCAGCGAGTGCTAGGAGGAGGACGCGTTGGGCGTCGTGAGCCGGTCCTGGGACGGCGGTGTGAACGCCGGAAGAGACCCCGCTGAGCTCAGGCACGCCCTCGGCGTGCCCATCATGCCAGCCTCGCTCGAGCGCGCTCTGACGCACCGCTCCTACGCCTACGAGAACGACAACCCGCCCACCAACGAGCGGCTGGAGTTCCTCGGCGACTCGGTGCTCGGCCTGGTCGTGACCGACACTTTGTACCGCGGCTACCCGAACCTGCCCGAGGGGCAGCTGGCCAAGCTCCGCGCCGCGGTGGTCCAGATGGGCGCGCTGGCCGAGGTGGCCCGCGAGCTCGGCCTGGGCGCCTACGTCCGGCTCGGCCGCGGCGAGCAGGTCACCGACGGCCGTAACAAGCCCTCGATCCTGGCCGACACATTGGAGGCCGTGATCGGCGCGGTGTACATCGACTGCGGCCTGGACGAAGCCGGGGCGCTGGTGCACCGCCTGTTCGACCCGGTCATCGCCAGGTCGGCCCGGCTCGGCGCCGGCCTGGACTGGAAGACCTCGCTGCAGGAGCTCACCGCGGTCAAGATGCTCGGCGTGCCCGACTACCAGGTCGAGGAGAGCGGCCCGGACCACCAGAAGTCGTTCCGCGCCACGGTCAGGGTCGGCGGCCAGGTGCTCGGCGCAGGTCAGGGGCGCACCAAGAAGGCGGCCGAGCAGCAAGCCGCCGAGACGGCCTGGCGGGCCATCACGGCCGAGTCGGAGGGCCTGGCCCCGAAGAACGGCAGGGAGAACGGCGACCTGCGCGACGACAAGGGAGAGCCGGAGCGCTGAGGCGTGCCTGAGCTGCCCGAGGTCGAGACGGTCCGGCGCGGCCTCGAACATCACGTGGTGGGAAGGACCGTCGAAACCGTCCGCGTCCTGCACCCGCGCGCCGTGCGCAGGCAGCCGGCCGGCCCGGCCGAGTTCGAATCCGCCCTGGCCGGGCGCGGCCTGGACAGTGCCAGGCGGCGGGGCAAGTACCTGTGGCTGTCGGTGGGCGAGGACGCCCTGCTCGCGCACCTGGGGATGAGCGGCCAGCTGCTGGTCGGCGAGCCGGACCGGCCGCTGTCGCCGCACGTCAGGATCTTGTTCACGTTCAAAGACGGCGGTCCGGACCTGCGCTTCACCGACCAGCGGACGTTCGGCCACATGCGCGTGGTGCGGGACGGGGCCGAACTCCCCGAGCCGATCGCCCACATCGCCCCCGACCCCCTGGACGCGGCCTTCGACCCGGCCGGCCTGGCCCGGCGGCTGCGCACCCGGCACACCGGGGTCAAGCGCGCGCTGCTGGACCAGTCGCTGATCAGCGGCGTCGGCAACATCTACGCCGACGAGGCGCTGTGGCGGGCCCGGCTGCACTGGGCCCGGCCCACCGAGACGCTGAACGGCCCGGAGGTGAGCCGCCTGCTCGCCGCGGTCCGCGAGGTCCTCGGCGAGGCCCTGGTGGCCGGCGGCACCTCGTTCGACGACCTGTACGTCAACGTCAACGGGGAGAGCGGCTACTTCGAGCGGTCGCTCGCGGTCTACGGCCGGGAGGGTTCCGGATGCCTCCGTTGCGGCACGCCGGTCCGGCGTGACTCCTTCATGAACCGGTCCGCCTACACCTGCCCGCGCTGCCAGCCCCGCCCCCGCCGCGCCCGGCTCTAAGCAACGCCCTGACCAGGGCGTTCCGTTACGCCCCGTAAACGTCAGGCGGCGAAATTGGCTTGTTATGGTGGATACGGTATATACCGGGCATGTGCTACGTCCTCAACTTGACCAGCCAACGCCTAGATGGGACACTGGTTGCTGTTGGTTGCGCGCGCGGTTCCGCGCGCGTTAAGTATGTGCCCACTCTGGTCACTCAGCGTGGAGGACCTTTAACAATGGCGAAGGCTCTATTCGGCCACGTCGGCGGTCCCGATCCCCGCATGGTTTCCGAGATGCGCCGCCTCCAGCAGCGAGTACGCGACCTGGAAGCTGAGCTTGTACGGCTTCAGGAAGAGAATGATTCGCTGGTTGAGGCTGGCCACGAGGACGTGTTGGTGCCGGATCGCGAGCCCGCGTACGTCTGACGCGCGCAGGCAGGACGCGGCTAAAACGACAGAGGTCGAGCAACTCGGCCGGACAACAGGGAACGAATCAGGGGCGCCTTTGGCGGCGCCCCTCTTCGTTGTATATCTGCCCGTTATATGTCAATAGTCACACGGGCACCAACGTTCTGACCGCATTAGCACGGCAGCATCGCCGGAGACATCCGGCTAGTTTGGCATGCCTCCCACCCACCTCCGCATCCCCTACCCGCGGCACGCGAGTCATGCTGCAGTTCGCCGTTTCGAACGCTTCAGGGCGGTAAGGTGCGGGGGAGCGAAGAGAAGGGGGCAGCTTGTACCTGAAGAGCCTCACTCTGCGCGGCTTCAAGTCCTTCGCCTCCGCCACCACACTCCGCCTCGAGCCCGGCATCACCTGCGTGGTCGGGCCGAACGGCTCGGGCAAGTCCAACATCGTCGACGCCCTGTCCTGGGTGATGGGTGAGCAGGGCGCCAAGTCGCTGCGCGGCGGCAAGATGGAGGACGTCGTCTTCGCGGGCACCACCTCCCGGCCGCCGCTGGGCCGGGCCGAGGTGACGCTGACCATCGACAACACCGACGGCGCCCTGCCGATCGACTATTCCGAGGTCACGCTCAGCCGGCTGATGTTCAGGTCCGGGCAGAGCGAGTACGCCATCAACGGCAACCACTGCCGCCTGCTCGACGTGCAGGAACTCCTGTCCGACTCCGGCCTGGGCCGGGAGATGCACGTGATCGTCGGGCAGGGCCACCTCGACGACGTCCTGCACGCCGGCCCGGAGGCCAGGCGCGCCCTGATCGAGGAAGCGGCCGGCGTGCTCAAGCACCGCAAGCGCAAGGAGAAGGCGCTGCGCAAGCTGGAGGCGATGCAGGCCAACCTGACCCGGCTGGTCGACCTCACCGCCGAGCTGAGCCGCCGTCTCAAGCCGCTGGGCCGGCAGGCCGAGATGGCCAGGAAGGCCGCGGTCATCCAGGCCGAGCTGCGCGACGCGCGGCTGCGGCTGCTCGCCGACGACTACGTGACGCTCGCCGCCGACTTGCAGCGGGACGAGGCGGACGAGGCCGCCGTGCTGGCCAGGCGGGCCGCGCTGGAGCAGGAGGTGGCCCAGGCCAGGGCCAGGGAGAACGAGCTCGACCAGGCCGCTCAGCAGGCCTCGGCCGTGCTGGCCCGGGCGCAGGAGACCTGGTTCGCGCTGTCCTCGCTGACCGAACGGCTGCGCAGCACCCAGCACCTGGCCGCCCAGCGGCACACGCTGCTGACCGAGGCGACCGAGCCGGAACGCCCCGGGCGCGACCCCGACGAACTCGACCGGCAGGCCGACGAGCTGCGGGAAGAAGAAGAGACCCTGAACGAGCGGCTGACGGCCGGGCGCGAAGTGCTCGCCGTCGCCACCGCCGAGCGCACCGCCGCCGAGCGGGAGCTCGCCGCGGCCGAACGCCGCCAGGCCGAGGGGGCCAAGGCCGCGGCCGCCCGGGCCGGGCGGGTCGCCCGGCTGCGCGAGCAGGTCGGCGCGGCGGACAGCCGCACCGTGGCCGCGCAGGAGGAAATGGACCGGCTGGAGGTCTCCGCGACCGAGGCCCGGGAGCGCGCCACCCTGGCCCAGGACGAGTTCGAGCAGGTGCAGGACCAGGCGGGCGGGCACGACGAAGACCGTAGCGAGCTGGCCGCCGCGCACGAGCGGGCCACCGCCATGCTCGCCGAATGTACCGAACGGGCCAAGGTTCTCCGCACCGCCGAACGTGAATCAGCTCGCGACCTGGCCGCTCGGCGGGCGCGTGCGGAAACCCTGACCGAGGCCGCCCGGCGTGGCGCGGACGCCTCCGCGGCGCTGCTCGCCGACCCGGCCAGGTTCGGCGGCGTGGTCGGCTCGTTCGCCGCGCGGCTGCGGGTAGCCGAGGGGTACGAGGTGGCCATCGCCGCGGCCCTGGGTGCCGCCGCCGAGGCGGTGGCGGTGGCCGGCCTGGACGCGGCCGCCGAGATCCTGGCCACCCTGCGCCGCGACGACGCCGGCGGCGCCTCCCTCGTCATCGCCGGCGAAGCCGCCACCCCCACCCCGCTCATCGCCGACGCAGCCACCCCCGCCCCACCAATCCCATCCGCCCCACCAACCCCATCCGCCACACCAACACCCGCAACCCCATCAGCCCCACACGGCTCAGGGCCCATCCCGGCTAACGAGCTGGTGCGCGCGCCCGACGGGCTGGCGGAGGCCGCGGCCGAGCTTCTGTGCGACGTAGTGGTGACAGCGGACCTGGAGCAAGCCCGCCGGTACGTTCGGGACAATCCTGGTTTTAAGGCCGTGACCAGGGACGGTGACCTGCTCGGGGCCTATTGGGCGCAGGGCGGCGGCGCCCGGCCGCAGAGCCTGTTCGAGATGCGGGCCGCCGCCGACGAGGCGGCCGCGGGGCTGGCCGAGGCCGAACTGCGCTGCGATGAGGCGGCCCGCCAGCTGGCGGTGGCGGCCGAGGCCGAGGAGGACGCCCGGCAGGCGGTGGCGCGGACGCAGGCCCGCAGGCACGAGGTCGACGCGGCCGCGGCCGAGGTCTCCGGCCGTCTTGGCCGGCTGGCCGGGGCGGCCCGCGCCGCGCGGGAGGAGGCCACGCGGCTCGATAGCGCCATCACCTCGGCCCGCCAGGCGGCCGAGAAGGACCTGGCCCGGCTGGAGCAGCTCCGCGCCGAGCTCGCCGAGGCCGAAGAGCTAGACGCCACCGACGAGCCGGACGAGCCGCAGCATCAGACGGCCCGCGAGGACCTCGCCGAGTTCTGTACCGCGGCGCGCAACGCCGAGATGGAGGCCAGGCTCGAGGTCAGGACCGCGGAGGAGCGGCTGCGAGCGATCGGCGGCCGCGCCGAGTCCCTCGCTGCCGCGGCGGCGGCCGAGCGCGCCACCCGCCAGCGCGCGGCCGAGCGCCGTCAGCGCCGGGCCACCCAGGCCGCCGTGGCCCGGGCCGTCGCGCTGGGCGCGCGGTACGCGGTCGAGGCGGCCGAGCAGTCGGTAAACCAGGCCCTGGCCCGCCGGACCGAGGCCGAGGCGGCCAACAGCGGCGGCGCCGCCGAGCTGAAGGCGGTCCGCACCCGGGTCCGCGACCTGGCCGCCGACCTGGACACCGTGGTGAACACCGCGCACGGCACCGAGATCGCCCGGGCCGAGCACCGGCTGCGGCTGCAGCAGCTGGCCGAGCACGCGCTGGAGGAGTTCGGCGTCGAGGCGGACGCCCTGGTGGCCGAGTACGGCCCCGAGGTGCCCGTGCCGGTGATCGGAGACGACGCCGCCGTGCCGTCGAGGTTCGAGCGCACCGCCGCCGAGCGCCGCGCCGCCGACGCGCAGCGCCAGCTGGACCGGCTGGGCAAGGTCAACCCGCTGGCCCTGGAGGAGTTCGAGGCGCTCACCGAGCGGCACACCTTCCTGGCTACTCAGCTCGAGGACCTCCGCAAGACCCGGCGTGACCTGCTCACCGTGGTCAAGGAGGTCGACGACCGGGTGCAGGAGGTGTTCGCCTCCGCCTACGCCGACACCGCCCGCGAGTTCGAGCACCTGTTCAGCCGCCTGTTCCCCGGCGGCCAGGGCAACCTGGTGCTGACCGAACCCGACGACATGCTCGCCACCGGCATCGAGATCGAGGCGCGCCCGCCGGGCAAGAAGGTCAAGCGGCTGTCGCTGCTGTCCGGCGGGGAGCGGTCGCTGACCGCCATCGCCTACCTCTTCGCGATCTTCAAGGCCCGCCCCTCGCCGTTCTACGTGCTCGACGAGGTGGAAGCGGCCCTGGACGACACCAACCTGCAGCGGCTGCTCCTGGTCTTCGAGGAGCTGAGGGAGAGTTCCCAGCTCATCGTCATCACCCACCAGCGCCGCACGATGGAGGCCGCCGACAGCCTCTACGGCATCACCATGCGCGGCGACGGCGTCTCCACCGTAATCAGCCAGCAGATAGCCGCCCGCCAGCCCGCCTAACCCCGCCCCCCAGCCCCCTAACCCCGCCCGCCAGCCCGCCCAACTCGGCGCCGCCCCTCGGGTCGCCCCGGCTCGCCCTCGGGATCGCCCAGCTCGCTTCCCCTGTCACATCGGCCCATCGCGTCGGCCCCATCGCGTCTCCAGTCCGGTCCCGCCGCGTCCCCTGGCCGTTCCCTTCAGCGTTAGCATCGCTTAATTCAGTTGACGGCATTAACTGAGACACGAAATAATCGTCTCAGTAAACGGTGTAAACAGATCACTACGGGGACTCAGATGATCGACACGCAGCTCTTCCATGACGTAATCCTGATTCTGGCGGTGCTCATCGCCATGACGCTGGCGCTCACGGCCGCGATGATGCTGGCGGCGCGCTCCGTGCCGGGGACCGGCCAGACGCCGCGCGGCGGGAACCGGCGCGACCTGCCACAGGATCCGCAGCCCGAACCCGACGGCATCCGCGAGCTGATACCGGACGATATCCGCGAGCTGGTACCCGACGGCATCCGCGAGCAGATACCGGACGATATCCGCGAGCTGGTACCCGGCGACCGCCGTGAGCTGGTCCTGCACTGACACGCACCGGCTAGCCAGAACAGGCGGGGCGGCATCATCTGCCGCCCCGCTTCGATGATCATCCGTCGGGCATAGCGGTACTTGCGGAGCCGGCGTCCGGCCACGGCCCAGCGGCCCGGTGGCTACGGTGGGGCGCAGGGTCTGGAAGACTGGAGGCCTGATGGAATACGTGATCCTGATCATTGTCCTTGCCGTGCTGGCCGTCGGGACCGGCGGCTGGCTGCTGTTCGTCCGCCCCCGCCGGGGCCGGACCCTCGAAGCGCCGAAATCCCAGACGCCGCCCGCGGCGCAGGCCACGACGACCCCGGCCGGGAGCGGGGACGGCGAGTCGTCCGCCGTGCCGGAAACGCCGGCGGCCGCGACCGGCGTGCTCGAGGTCGAGCGGCCGCCGCCGTCGGCGGGCCGCATGGTCCGGCTGCGCGCCCGGCTGGCCAGGTCGCAGAGCTCGGTGGGCTCAGCGCTGCTGAACCTGTTGTCCAGGGACCGCCTCGACGACGACACCTGGGACGAGATCGAAGAGGTCCTGATCACCGCCGACGTGGGCGTGGTGCCCGCGCGGCTGATGGTCGACGAGCTGAAGACCAAGGTCAAGGTGCTCGGCACGCGGAGCCCCGACGATGTACGCGGCCTGCTCAAAGCCGAACTCCTCACCCAGCTCGACGAGGACATGGACCGGTCGCTGCGAACCACACCACACAACGGCGTGCCCGCGGTCATCCTGATGGTCGGGGTCAATGGCACCGGCAAGACCACCACCTGCGGGAAGCTCGCGCGGGCGCTGATCGGGGACGGCGAGACCGTGCTGCTCGGCGCGGCCGACACGTTCCGCGCGGCAGCCGCCGACCAGCTGCAGACGTGGGGACAGCGGGTCGGTGCCAAGACGGTGCGGGCCGACCGGGAGGGTGCCGACCCGGCCAGCGTCGCGTTCGAGGCGGTCAGCGAGGGCATCGAGACCGGGGTCGACGTGGTGATCGTGGACACGGCCGGCCGGCTGCACACCAAGGTCGGGCTGATGGACGAGCTCGGCAAGGTCAAGCGCGTCGTCGAGAAGAAGGCGACGGTCGACGAGGTGCTGCTGGTGCTCGACGCGACCACCGGGCAGAACGGGCTCCGCCAGGCCCGGGTGTTCGCCGAGGTGGTCGACGTCACCGGCATCGTGCTGACCAAGCTGGACGGCACGGCCAAGGGCGGCATCGTCATCGCGGTCCAGCGTGAGCTGGGCGTTCCGGTCAAGCTTGTCGGTCTCGGCGAAGGTCCGGACGACCTGGCCCCGTTCGACCCCGGCGCCTTCGTGGACGCCATCCTCGGCTAACCCGCGGGGGCGGAGCCCCCCGCGGGTCGCGAAACATGGCTGTAACAAGCGCCCGTGGTGTTTCACGCGGCTGACACACGCCGGCAGGCCGGATGAAACGTCGGCATCGGAACCTCGGTACAGGCTGCCGAAGGGAAACCAGATGAAGCTCATCACCGCGGTCATCAAGCCGTTCAAGCTGGACGACGTCAAGTCCGCGTTGCAGGCGTTCGGCGTCCACGGCCTGACGATCACCGAAGCAAGCGGATACGGCAGGCAGCGCGGGCACACGGAGGTCTACCGCGGGGCCGAGTACCAGGTCGACCTGGTGCCGAAGGTCCGCGTCGAGGTCCTGTGCGAGGACGAGGACGCCGACGACCTGATCGGCGTGGTGCTCAAGGCGGCGCAGACCGGCCGGATCGGCGACGGCAAGGTCTGGTCGGTCCCGGTCGAGACGGTGGTCAGAGTCCGCACCGGGGAGCGCGGGCCGGACGCGATCTGACCGGCCGGCTCACATGCGGCCCGGGGGACGCGCGTGGAAGCCATGACATCGTTCGCCGCGGATCGGGCCCGCCGGACCACCCAGGTGGACCGGTGGCTGGCCGGACTCCTCGGTGCCGAGCCCGACGTGGCCCTGGTGGCGATCGGCGGGTACGGACGGCGCGAGATGCTGCCGCGCAGCGACCTGGACGTGCTGCTGCTGCACGGCGGCCGGGACGACATCGCGGGCATCGCGGACCGCATCTGGTACCCGGTCTGGGACTCCGGAGCCGAACTCGACCATGCGGTGCGCACCGTCCCGCAGGCCAGGCGGGTGGCCCGGACCGACCTGAAGGTCGCGCTCGGCCTGCTGTCCGCCCGGCACGTGGCCGGCGACCCCGATCTCACCGAACGACTGCGGGCGGGTGCCCTGGAGGACTGGCGGGCCGCGGCGCCCGCGCGGCTGGCCGAGCTGCACGCCGCGCACGACGAGCGGGCCAGGGTCAGCGGCGAGCTCGCCTTCCTGCTCGAGCCCGACCTGAAGGAGGCCAGGGGCGGGCTGCGGGACGTGCACGCGATCCAGGCGGTGGCGGCCGCCTGGGTGGCGCCCGCGCCGGGTCCACGGGTCCGCACCGGGTACGAGCAGATCCTCGACACACGGCACGCGCTGCACGAGATCACCGGGCGGCGCCTGGACCGGCTGGTGCTCGAGGAGCAGGACGAAGTGGCCAGGGCGCTCGGACTGCTCGACGGGGACGTGCTGCTCAGGATGCTGGCCGGCGCGGCCAGGACCATCGTCTACGCGGTCGACCACGCCTTCCGCCAGTCCGACCGGCTGATCAGCCGGCCGGGCGGCGGCCGCCGGCTGCGCCGCCGTCCGGCCGAACGCAGTCCGCTCGCCGACGGCGTGGTGGAGCAGGACGGCGAGGTGGTGCTGGCCCGGGCGGCCGACCCGGCCAGCGACCCGCCGCTGGTGCTGCGCGCGGCTGCTGCGGCCGCGCAGGCCGGGCTGCCGCTGGCACCGCGGACCCTGGACCGGCTGACCGAATGCCCGCCGCTGCCCGTGCCCTGGCCCGCGGCCGCCAGGGACGCGCTGCTCGCGCTGCTCGGGGCCGGACAAGCCGCGGTCGGCGTGTGGGAGGCACTCGATACCGAGGGCCTGGTGACCGCGCTGATCCCGGACTGGGAGCGGGTCAGGAACCGGCCGCAGCGTAACCCGCTGCACACCTATACCGTGGACCGGCACCTGGCCGAGGCGGCCGCGCACGCCGCCACGCTGACCCGCGAGGTGGCCCGGCCCGACCTGCTGCTGCTCGCCGCGCTGCTGCACGACGTGGGCAAGGGCTGGCCGGGAGATCACAGCGTCACCGGCGAGGTGGTGGCGCGGGACGTCGCGCGCCGCATGGGCCTGCCCGCCCCGGACGTAGAGCTAGTCGCCGCGGCGGTCCGGCTGCACCTGCTGCTGCCCATGGTCGCGACCCGGCGCGACCTGGACGACCCGGTGACGGTGACGCAGGTCGCCACGACGGTGGGCAGCCGCGTCCTGCTCGAGCTGCTGCACGCCCTGGCGATCGCGGACGGGCTGGCGACCGGGCCCGCCGCCTGGAACGACTGGAAGGCGACCCTGGTCGCGGACCTGGTACGGCGGGTGGAGGCGGTGCTGGACGGCGAGCCGATGCCGCAGCCCGCGCCGCTTCGCCAGGACCAGCTGGCGCTGGCCGCCGAGGGCGGCCCGGCCGCGACCGTGCTGGGCTCGGAGGTGACCGTGGTCGCGCCCGACCGGCCTGGCCTGCTGTGGCGCGCCGCGGGCGTGCTGGCCTCGCACCGGCTGGCGGTGCGCAGCGCCAACGCGACCTCGGTCGGGGTCACCGCCGTGTCCGTGTTCGACGTCGAGCCCGAGTTCGGCGACCCGCCCGACGCCACCCTGGTGGCGGCGGACCTGCGCCGGATGCTGAAGGGCCAGCTGGACGTGGAGGACCGGCTCGACCGCCGCGCCCGCGCGGTCAGGCCGCGGGCCGCCGCGGTGCCCGCGCCCAAGGTGAGCCTGGTCGACGACGCCTCCGACACCGCCACCGTGGTGGAGGTGCGCGCCCACGACGCGCCCGGCCTGCTCTGGCGGGTCGGCCGGGCGCTGGGGGAGTGCGGCCTGGACGTACGCGCGGCCCGGGTGGAGACGCTCGGCGCCGAGGCGGTCGACGTGTTCTACGTGACCGACGGCGACGGCAAGCCGCTGGACGACGGTGACCTGCGCCGCACGATCGTGCACTCGGTGCTGGCCGCGCTCGGTGATTGACCACGGGGCGACTAAACGGCTAAGGCCAGGAGAGCGGTTAAGCGGCGGAGGACCCGGATACCCGCGACCGTTCGGTAGCCTGGGTGTTGTGTTTGAGACCCTTTCTGACCGGCTGACGCAGGTTTTTTCCGCCCTGCGCGGCCGCGGTCGGCTGTCCCCCGCCGACATCGACGCGACGGCCCGTGAGATCCGCATTGCCTTGCTCGAGGCGGACGTCGCGCTCCCGGTAGTCCGGCAGTTCATCGCCCGGGTCAAGGAGCGGGCCAGCGGCGAGGAGGTCTCCGGCGCGCTGAACCCGGCTCAGCAGGTCATCAAGATCGTCAACGAGGAGCTTGTCGGCATCCTCGGCGGCGAGGAGCGGCGGCTGCGGTTCGCCAAGACGCCGCCGACCGTGATCCTGCTGGCCGGCCTGCAGGGTTCGGGTAAGACCACGCTGGCGGCCAAGCTGGGGCTGTGGCTGAAGGGACAGGGCAACACGCCGATGCTGGTCGCCGCCGACCTGCAGCGCCCCAACGCGGTGCAGCAGCTGCAGGTGGTCGGCGAGCGGGCCGGAGTCCCGGTCTACGCGCCGCAGCCCGGCAACGGCGTCGGCGACCCGGTGGCCGTGGCCAGGGACTCCATCGAGGAGGCCAGGCGCCGCCAGCAGAACATGGTCATTATCGACACCGCGGGCCGTACCGGCGTGGACGCGGAGATGATGGCGCAGGCCGTCGCGATCAGGGACGCCACCCAGCCGGACGAGATCTTGTTCGTGGTCGACGCGATGATCGGCCAGGACGCGGTGGCGACCGCGCAGGCGTTCCTGGACGGGGTCGGCTACGACGGCGTGGTGCTGACCAAGCTCGACGGCGACGCGCGCGGCGGTGCCGCGCTGTCCATCGTGGAGCTGACCGGCCGCCCGATCATGTTCGCGTCCTCGGGGGAGAAGCTCGAGGACTTCGACATGTTCCATCCCGACCGGATGGCGTCGCGGATCCTCGACCTAGGCGACGTCCTGACGCTGATCGAGCAGGCCGAGAAGAATTTCGACGCCGAGCAGACCGCGAACCTGGCCGGGCGGCTCGCCTCGGGCGAGGGCTTCACGCTCGAGGACTTCGTCGAGCAGCTGGCGATGGTGCGCAAGCTCGGCCCGATCGGGAACCTGCTCGGCATGCTGCCCGGCGCGGGCAAGTACCGGGAGCAGATCGAGCAGGTCAACGACAAGGACCTGGACCGGGCCGAGGCCATCGTCCGGTCCATGACGCCGGAGGAACGGCGTAACCCGAAGGTCATCAACGGCTCTCGCCGGGCGCGCATCGCCAAGGGTTCCGGCGTCGCCATCGGCGAGGTCTCCCAGCTGGTCACGAACTTCTTCGAGGGCCAGAAGCAGATGAAGGCCATGTTCAGCGGGAACATGCCGGGCATGCCGGCGATGCCGGGCATGGGTGCCGCGGCCCGCCGGGCCGGCAAGTCGGCCCGTAAGAAGGGCAACAAGAAGAAGGCCCCGCGCAGCGGTGACCCGCGCCGTGCCGCGGAGCTCGCGAGCGGCGGTGGCGGGCAGCCGGATCAGGGCGGCAACGGCCCCGGCCAGGCTCCCGGCGGGCTGCCGAACCTGGGCGGCGGTCTTGGCGGCGGCCTGCCGGAAGGGCTGTCGGAGAACCTGGCCGAGCAGCTGTCCAAGCTGCCGTCGTCCGGCCTGAACTTCCCGCCGCAGGGCCCGCAGGGCAACATCCCCGCCGCCTTCCGCGGCGGCAACAGCAAGCGCAAGAAGAAGTAGCCGGGGGCCTACTCAGGGCTGAGTGCGCGCACGGTGTCGATCGTGTCGGCATCGGCGGCCGTCTTGTCCTCGCGGTAGCGCAGCACGCGGGCGAACCGCAGCGCCAGGCCGCCCGGGTAGCGGGGGCTGCGCTGCACGCCGTCGAAGGCGATCTCCACCACGAGCTCGGGGCGCACGTAGACGGTGTACGAATCGCGGCGCTCCTCCAGGGCCAGGAGCCGTTCGGTCTGCCACGTGAGCAGCTCGTCGGTCAGCCCCTTGAACGTCTTGCCGAGCATGACGAAGCCGCCGGCAGACGGGTCGCGGGCGCCCAGGTGCAGGTTGGACAGCCAGCCGCGGCGCCGCCCGTGACCCCATTCGACGGCCAGCACCACCAGGTCGAGCGTGTGCCGCGGCTTGACCTTGATCCACCCGGCGCCGCGCCGCCCGGCCGCGTACGGCGCGGTCAACGACTTGATCACGACGCCCTCGTGGCCGTGCGCCAGCGCGCCGGAGAAGAACGCCGCGGCCTCCTCGGCCGAGGCCGTGACCAGGCGCGGCATGAGCAGCTCAGGCAGTACCGAACGGACTAGCGCCGCGTGCCGCTGCCGGTCTTCCGCGTCGATCAGGTCGGCGCCGTCCAGGTGCAGGACGTCGAACAGGAACACCGACAGCGGGACCGAAGGCCCGGCGTCCTGCGTCGCGGTGCGCGACGCCGTGTCCTGGAACGGCAGCGGCCTGCCGTCCTCGCGCAGCGCGATCAGCTCGCCGTCGAAGACGGCGGTCGTCACCGGCAGCTTCGCCAGTTGGGAAACCACCTCGGGCAGCCGGGCGGTGATGTCGTCCAGGGTCCGGGTGAACAACCGGACGTTCCCGCCGGACAGGTGCGCCTGGATCCTGATGCCATCCAGCTTCCACTCCAGCGCCGCCTCGGCCCCTTGAGCGCCCACCTTGTCCAGGGCGTCGGCAATGGTGGGCGCGCTGGCCGCCAGCATCGGCCGGACCGGGCGGCCGACCTGCAGGCCGAACGCGCCCAGCGCCGCACTGCCCCCGCTCAGCGCGGCGGAGGCCACCACGCCGAGCGAGCCGCGCAGCATCATGGCCCGGCGGACCTCCGCCGCCGGCACGTCGGCGGCCCGGGCGACGGCTTCGGTCATGACTCCCTCGAGCGCGCCCTGGCGCAGCTCGCCCGACAGCAGGCCGACCAGGAACCGCTGCTCGTCCGGAGTGGCGCGGCCGAACAGCTCGCCGACGAGCGCCTTGCGTGCGGCCGCCGAACCCTTCCCGGACACCGCGCCGATCGCGCTGAACCCCGAGTCCACCTCGGACAGCGTCAGCGCGGGCGCCTGCGCCGGGGCGAACCCGTCCCGAAGGGCCGCCCAGCCCACCCCGATCTGCCGCTGCGGCAGCTCACCCGACAGGTAGGCCACGGCGATCGGCACCTCGAGCGGCCCGGCCTCGCGCAGCGCGGCGGCCAGCAGCTCGATCTTCGCCAGCCGTGCGCTGGTCCCCGCCACCGCCCGCGACACCTCTGCGATCTCACTAAGCAGCACGCGCCCATTCTCCCCCCGCCCAACCCCCTACGCGCTCAGCTGTGCCGTCCGCCGCGGCGGGCTCGGATCCCGCGCCGGCCTGGCCCGCGCCGGCCTGTACTTTCCGGCGTCCATAGCCAGTATCCGACCGGGAACAGCCGGATGTGCAGGTGATCGTCCACCAGGCCCCACAGGCCGCGGCGCGCGAACAGCGCGACGAAGATCGCCACCAGCCCGAGCACGATCAGGTACCAGGCGTCGTAGGACTGCAGCGTCCGCTGCAGGATTATGTACACGATGGCGCCGATGATCGGACCCTCGATCGTGCCGAGCCCGCCGATGATCACCGCGAACGCCATTATTGCCGTCCACTGCACGGTGAACACGGCGCCAGGCTGCACGATGAGCTGGCTGATCGCGAGCAATGCCCCGGCCGCGCCGCAGCCGACCGCGGCCACCACGTAGACCAGCATCCGGGCCAGGCCGACCCGCGCCCCGGAACTGCGCGCGGCCACCTCGTCGTCGCGGATCGCGGTGAGCACGAGCCCGAGCCGGCCGCGCAGCAGCAGGTACACGGTGACCAGCGCCAGGACGGTGACGGCCAGCCCGATCCAGTACGTGTACGCGACCAGCAGCGTCGGGTCGTAGCCGGACAGCCCGGGCAGCGACATGCCGGTGCCGCCGCCGATGGACGGGAACCTCTCGATGAACAGCATGATCGCGGTCGCGAGCACCCACGTGGCGATGGCGAAGTACCCGCTGCGCAGCCGCGAGATCAGCCACCACAGCGGCACGGCGGCCACTCCGCAGCCGATGGCCGCGACCGGCAGCCCGCCGAACGGCGAGAGGCTGTGCTGGGCCAGGATCAGCACAAAGTACGCCCCGAGCCCCACGAACGCCTGCTGTCCCACCGACACCAGGCCGGCGTAGCCCGCCATCAGGTTCCACATGCTGGCCAGGGTGATCACGATGAACGCCTGCACCATGAGGCTGGTGGTGCCGGAGTACACGATGTAGGGGAACAGGGCGAGCACGACCACGACGATCAGGGCGCCGGCTCCGGTCCAGGCCACGTTCCGCCGTGACCGGGTCACGCGGAAATTTTCTTCCGAACGGGCCGGGGTGTCTGTCACCACGCTCATGACTGCGCCCTCCTGGCGGTAAGGCCCTGGGGCCGGACCGCCAGCACCAGCAGGAAGACGAGGTAGCCGGCCAGGACCTGGTCGGCCTGGTTGATCTGGGCGCCGATCTGCTGGGCGACCCCGAGCACGATGCCGCCGAGCAGCGTGCCCCATAGCGAGCCCAGGCCGCCGATGACCACCGCGGCGAACGCGAAGAGCAGGATGGTGTCCGTGCCGGTGGTCGGCGAGAACTGCGAGTACATGCCGTACGCGATGCCGGCCAGTGCCACCGTGCCGAACGCGATCGCCGCCGCGATGCCGAATACGTGCCGGTAGTCGATTCCGGACAGCTGCGCCGCCTCCTGGTCGTCGGCCACGGCCCTGATCATCCGGCCGTACCTGGACGCGGACAGGAAGTACTGCAGGCCGAGCAGCACCACGACCGCCACCGTGAAGATCAGTAGCAGCAGGTAGGAGAGCTGGATCTGCGAGCCGATCGAGAACGAGCCGGTGACGATGGACTCGCCCACCCCGAGCGAGTGGCTGTCGGCGTTGATGAACTGCAGCAGCCCGCTCTCGATCACCACCGAGACGCCGAACGTCACCAGCAGCGTGATGAGCACGCCGCGGTCCAGCGCCGCCTGGATCAGCGTCCGCTGGAGCACGTAGCCGAGCACGGCCATGAGCGGCACCACGATCACGAACGACCACAGCGCCGGGATGTGGGTGACGGTGATGACGCCGAGCGCGACGTACGCGCCGATGACCGCGAGGTCACCGTGCGCCAGGTTGACGACCTTCATGACCCCGAACATCAGAGAGAGCCCGCAGGCGAACAGCGCGTAGAGCCCGCCGGTCAGGATGCCCTGGATGATGGCGTTGACCCATGCCATAACGGCTCCGTTCTCTCGGGGGGAACGATCCCCCCCAGACCCCCCCTGCTCTTTCTCCCGGGGGGACCCATCCCCCCGGACCCCCCTTGGGAGAGACCCATCCCCCCAGACCCCCCTTGGGGGGGCCTGGCCGGCCCCCCGTACCCCCCGGGGCCCCCGGCGGGGGCCAGACCGAAGTAGGCGGCCTCGACTTGTTCGGCGGTGACCTCCGACGGCCGGCCTTCCAGCGTGGTGTGGCCTTCGAGCAGGCACTGGATGTGCGAGGCCACCCGCAGCGCCTGGCTGACGTCCTGCTCGACCAGCAGCACGGTGAGCCCGGTGGACAGGATCTGCGGCAGCATCGCGTAGATGCGCTGCACGATCACCGGCGCCAGGCCCAGGGACAGCTCGTCGAGCAGCAATACCCGCGGGTTGGCGACCAGCGCCCGGCCGATCGCGACCGACTGCTGCTCACCGCCGGACAGCTGGGCCGTGCGCTGCGTCCTGCGGTCCTTCATCCAGGCGAAGAGCTCGTAGACGCGCTCGATCGTCCACGGTCCCTTCCGCGCGTAGGTAGCGCCGACCTTGAGGTTCTCCTCCACGGTGAGCGAGCCGAACAGCCGCCGCCCCTCCGGCACCATGACGATCCCGCCGGTGGCGCGGCGCTCCGGCCTGACCTTGGTCATGTCCTTGCCGTCGTACAAGATCGCGCCGTCGGTCGGCTGGTGCAGGCCGGCGATCGTGCGCAGCAGCGTCGACTTGCCCGCGCCGTTCGCGCCGATGATCGCGTACACCTCGCCGGGGAACACCCGCAGCGACACCCGGTCGAGCGCCCGCAGCTGGCCGTGGTGCACGGTCAGGTCGCGCACCTCGAGCAGCGGCGTGCCGCCGTTATCCGTCCGCTCGCTCATGCGCCCTCTCCCGGGTCGCCGATCTCGGCGGTGAGGGTCCCGCCGCTGAGCGAGGCGGTGACCTCGGAGCCGAGGAAGACCTCGCGGACCGCCGGGTTGGCCAGCACCGCGGCCGGCTCGCCGTCGCCGACGAACTGCCCCCCGGCCAGGCAGATCAGCCGGCTCACCGCGGCGGTGAGCGCCCGCACCACGTGCTCGATCCAGATGACCGCGATCCCCTCGGCGTTGACGCCGCGGACGATCTCGACCAGCTGGGCCACCTCGGGGTCGGTGAGGCCGCCCGCCACCTCGTCCAGCAGCAGCAGCCGGGGCCGCGAGGCCAGGGCCCGGGCGAGCTCCAGCCGCTTGCGCTGGAGCAGGCCGAGCCGGGCGGCGGGCAGGTTCGCCTCGCCGGTCATGCCGGCCTGCTCCAGGGCTTGCACCGCCGCCGCGTAACTGGCCCGCCGCCGCAGGCCGCCGCCCTGCTGCGCCGCCACCAGCACGTTCTCGAACACGGTCATGTCGGTAAACGGCCGGGGCACCTGGTACGTGCGCCCGATGCCGAGCCGGCACCGCGCCGCGGCGTCCAGCTTGGTTACCGGGCGCCCGGCGAAACGGATCTGCCCGGCGCCCGGCGACAGGTCGCCGGAGATGAGGCCGAACAGGCTGGTCTTGCCCGCTCCGTTCGGCCCCACGATCCCGACCACATCGCCTGGCCCGACGGTGAACGAGAGGTCCTCCGCGATGACGACACGGCCGAACCGCTTCGTCACGCGGTCCAGTTCGAGCAGGGGACTTGTCATCCGGTTACTTGTTCGTCGGTTCGAGGGTTCCCGTGGTCGGCACGTTCGGCATCAGCGTATTGTCCACGACCGCCATCGAGTAACCCCACTTGGAGCTGGGCTTCCACTGCACCCCGACGCACGGGGTGTCCACCACGCCGGGCGCCGGGTTCTTGCTCGAGGTCCAGTCGAGCTGCCCGGCCAGGCCCTCGATGTTCACCTTGAACATGGCGGCGGCCACCGCGGCCTTGTCGTGCGGGTCGCCCGAGGCGACCAGCGCCGCGTAGGCGACCTCGAAGAGGCTGTAGTTGGACAGCGCCTGCACCCACTGCTGGTTGGTGGCCGCCTCATACTGGTCGGCGATCTGCTGGCAGGTCTCCCCGGTAAGCGAGGACTTCCACGGCATGTTGGGCGTCCACCAGGCGTCGGTGGCCACGTTGTTGACCAGGCTGCCGAGCGCCTTGACGTCCGACGGGAACAGCAGCACCTTGGCCACCGTGGCCAGCTTCGGCTTGTAGCCCTGCTGGGCGGCCTGCTTCCACATCACGTTGAAGTCCGGCGGCAGCGGCACGTTGGTGAAGTACTCGCAGTTGTGCGCCTTGAACTGATTGATCATCGAGGAGTAGTTGGTGAGCCCGTCGGTGTAGGCCGGCGGGTCGACCAGCGTGTAGCCGGCCGGGTGGGCGAAGACCGGCCACGCGGCCCGGAAGGCGTTGCCGTCCGAGTCGTTCGGGAACGCGCAGCCGACGTTCTTGTCGGTGTGCAGCTGCTTCTGGATCCGGTTCCACATCGGGATGAAGGCTTCGCACAGGTCGTTGACGCCGAGGAAGTACATCGTCGCGTACTTGGGCTTGAACGTGCTCTTGCCCGGGGTCGGGTTGCCGCCCAGGTTGGCGTACCAGGCCTGCCAGGGCACGTTTCCGCAGATGACCGGCGTGCCCAGGGTCTCGGCCTTGGTCGCGACCGGGTTGACCGTCTCGGGTGTGGAGGAGGTCAGCAGCACGTCCACCTTGTCCGACAAGATGGCCTGGTTGGCCAGGTCGCCGGCCCGGTTCGGGTCGGACTGGGTATCGTAGGACTTGACCGTGACCTTGTAGGTCTTGCCGCCGATCTTGAAGCCGTTCTTGTACTGCGGCGTCTGGGCGATCTTGGTCATGATCCAGTTGTCCGACGAGCCGAAGCCGGCCAGCGCCCCGGTGAGCGGGTGGATGAAGCCCATCACGATGTCCTTGGTGCCGCCGCCGCCCGTGCTCGACGTGGAACCGCCGCTGGCACCCTTGATGCTCGAGCTGCAGGCCTCGAGCAGCCCGCCGCCTCCCACGACGGCCGCGCTGGCGCCGGCCGTGCGCAGCAGGCCACGCCTGCTGATCGGCCCCCCCAAACCCCCCCGCTCCAGTGGGGATGTCGTCCCCCCGGGCACCTCTGACGTGCCATCGGGTTGCGCAGTCTGGTCACTCATGTGCAATCGATCTCCCTTTGAGGTCGCGCCGAGGGCGCGGGACCGCGTCTGAGGTGACACCGGCGACCCTTGCGGATGGGCTCAGGGTGCTGCGGCGCCACGAGGCTAACATCACCTAAATCCCGGTGAGGGAGCGCCGCGCGTGAAAGCGGCGTGCGCTCGGTGGCATCGGGTCCAGGGGGCCTCGGTGCGGGATGCCTACATATGCGGGCTCCTATCACTTTGTGAGAGTCTGCCCGCCGCGCCGATGGATTCGTGCGCTCTGCGAACAGACGTACAGATAAAGAACAGTATGGCAACGCTAGGATGCCCGTTTGGCGGGAGTCAACGTACGTTATGTAACTGTTTCAATCCGTGAGATTCCGAGGTAGGGCACCTGCAGTGAGCCCGCCAGGCGCCTCATCGGTATCGCCGTGCGCGGTTCATCCGCCACCCCCGCCCACCTCCCCTGCCCCTCCCTTTGCTCCCTGTTCCCGGCGGGTCAGGCCGCCGAACCTGGGGTCCTGAGCGATGATTACTAGTCAGGGCCGGTTGTCTGGCACAATGTGATGCTGACCGCTAGGCCATGCGACGCCCTCTCCTCGTTCGCCGGGCCTGGCTCATCTGTGCGGTCCTGTCGGCTGTTCCCCGGTCGGCGCGGTTCCGCCGCATCGCATCTCAACGCTGGGAGAAGACCACAGCCGTGGCTGTCAAGATCAAGCTGAAGCGCCTGGGCAAGATCCGGGAACCCTATTACCGGATCGTCGTCGCGGACGCACGCACCAAGCGCGACGGGCGCGCCATCGAGGAGATCGGCAAGTATCACCCGAAGGCCGAGCCCTCGCTCATCGAAGTGAACTCCGAGCGGGTGCAGCACTGGCTCTCGGTGGGCGCGCAGCCCACCGACCCGGTCCGCGTCCTGCTCAAGATCACTGGGGACTGGCAGAAGTTCACCGGGGAACCGGGGAGCGAAGGCACCCTGCGCACGGCCGGACCGCGCGCGGACAAGAAGGAGCGCTTCGAGGCCGCGGCCAAGGAGAGCCAGGCCGGCAAGGCGGCTAAGGAAGGCGCCAAGGAGAGCAAGGTCGCGAGCAAGGCGTCCAAGCCCGCCAGGAGCACTGCGGCCAAGGACACTGCGGCCAAGGACAGTGCGGCCAAGGACAGTGCGCCCAAGGACAAGGCCCCGGCCGCCGAGGCCGCCGGGCCTGCCCCCGCCGCGAGCGAGGCCCCCGCCGAGGCGAGTAGCGCCGACGCGAAGCCCGCGGACGCGAAGGCCGCCGACGCGAAGCCCGCGGACGGCGATTCGGGGAGCGGAGCCTAGCGTGCTTGAGGAAGCCCTCGAGCACCTGGTCCGGGGCATCGTCCAGTATCCGGACGATGTCCAGGTGGCTAGCAGGTCGCTGCGCCGGGGCAGCGTCCTCGAGGTGCGGGTGCATCCCGACGACCTCGGCAAGGTCATCGGGAGGGGCGGGCGCACCGCCCGGGCGCTGCGTACCGTGATCGGCGCCCTGGCGGATGGCCGCTACGTCCGGATCGACCTGCTGGACGCCAACGAGATCCGCTGATTCGATGCGGGTAGTCGTCGGCCGGATTGGCCGTCCGCACGGGATCCGCGGCGAGGTCGTGATCGGGGTCAGGACGGACGAGCCTGACCTCCGGTTCGCTGTGGGCGCCACCCTCGACGCCCGGAGCACTCCCGACGACGCCGACCTTGAGAATGGCACCGGCGGGGAGCGCCTGACGGTGGCCTCGGTGCGCTGGCACTCGGGCCAGCTGCTGGTCGCGTTCGCCGGGATCACCGACCGGACCGCGGCCGCCGAGCTGACCGGCAGCTGGCTGAGCGTGGACTCCAGCCAGCTGCCGGACACCGGCGACCCGGACGAGTTCCGCGACTACGAGCTGATCGGCCTGTCCGTGCGGACCTGTGCCGGCGATCCGGTGGGCGTGGTCACCGATGTACTGCACTACGGCCAGGACCTGCTGGTGGTGCGGCGCCAGGACGAACCCGGCGGCGAGGCGCTGGTCCCGTTCGTGAAGGCGATCGTGCCCGAGGTCGATCTCCGGGCCGGCGTCGTGGTCATCGATCCGCCTCCCGGACTGCTTGACCACGCCCAGGCGGAGTAGCCGGATAGGTATAGAAGGAGCGGGCGTGGGCCGGAAAAAAGCACTGCGCATCGACATCGTGACGATCTTCCCGGAGTACTTCGGCAGCCCGCTCGGCGTCTCGCTGATCGGGAAGGCGGCGGTCCGGGGCGACATCGAGTTCGGCGTGCACGACCTGCGCCGCTGGGCCACAGACGTCCATCACACCGTGGACGACCTGCCGTTCGGCGGCGGGCCCGGCATGGTCATGAAGCCGGACGTCTGGGGCGACGCGCTCGACGAGATCGTCCCCGCTGGCGGGGAATCCGCCCGGCTGATCGTCCCGACGCCGAGCGGAGTGCCGTTCGGCCAGGACATCGCGGCCAGGTACGCGGCCGAGCCGCGGCTGGTGTTCGCCTGCGGGCGCTACGAGGGCATCGACGGCCGGGTCGTCGAGGCGATGCGTGACCGGATGCCGGTGGACGAGGTCAGCATCGGGGACTACGTGCTGGCCGGCGGGGAGGCTGCCGCCCTGGTCATTATCGAGGCAGTGGGACGGCTGCTCCCCGGCGTCCTGGGCAACGCGTCCTCGGTCGGCGACGACTCGTTCGGCGGTGACGGGGACCCCGGAGGCGCCATGCGCGGGCTGCTCGAGGGCCCGGTCTACACCAGGCCGCGGGCCTGGCGGGAGCGCGAGGTGCCCGAGGTGCTGCTGTCCGGCCACCACGCGGCGATCGCGCGCTGGCGCCGGGACATGGCGCTGCGCCGGACCGCCGCGCACCGGCCCGATCTGCTCGGGGAACTGCGCGACCTGGATCGCCGCGACCGGGAGGTGCTGGCCGAGGCTGGCTTTCCGGTTAGTGCCGAAGATATGGCACACTGAAGTCCGCTGTCTTTTTCAGGCACCTGGCCGGGGACCCCCGAGGTCTGCATGGCGCGAGTCGGCCGGCGCCGGGTGCCCGCCACGACCACCATCGAGGAAACCGCTGTCATGCATACCGCGATTGCCGAAATCGAGCAGGCCCAGACCCGGTCTGACATCCCGGACTTCCGGCCCGGGGACACGCTCAAGGTTCACGTCCGGGTCACCGAGGGGAACCGCTCCCGGATCCAGGTGTTCCAGGGCGTGGTGATCCGGCGCCAGGGCAGCGGGGCCCGGGAGACGTTCACCGTCCGCAAGGTCAGCTACGGCGTGGGCGTCGAGCGGACCTTCCCGGTGCACAGCCCGTCGATCGATAAGATCGAGCGCGTCACCCGGGGCCAGGTGCGCCGCGCCAAGCTGTACTACCTCAGGGAACTGCGCGGCAAGGCAGCCCGCATCAAGGAGCGTCGCGACCAGACCGGCAGCTGACGCCGGGCAATGGACGACCAGCAAGATCCTGGCACTCTTGCCCCGGCTCCCGCCTCGGAGCCGGATGCCGGCCCCGAGGCGGAGCCGGACAACGACGCTCCCGCGGCCAAGAAGAAGAAGAAAAAGAGCTTCGCCCGCGAACTGCTGACCATCGTCATCGCGGCCGCCATCCTCACCTTGCTGGTGAAGGCGTTCATCATCCAGGTGTACCGGATCCCGTCCGCGTCGATGGAGAACACGCTCGAGGTTGGCGACCGGGTCCTGGTGAACAAGGTCGTCTATCACTTCCGCGGCATCGCCCGCGGCGACATCGTCGTGTTCAGCGGGCAGGATTCGTGGGGCCCCGACGCCCCGCCGCCGTCCAGCAACCCGGTGGTCCGGGTCTTCGACGACGTGCTGTCCGGGCTCGGGCTGCACAGCGACCAGACTTACTACATCAAGCGCGTGATCGGCCTGCCCGGTGACCACGTGGCCTGCTGCACCGACGGGAAGGTCACGGTCAACGGCGTCCCGCTGACCGAGAACCAGTACCTGTTCGGAGGCAACCCGCCTTCCACCTTCAAGTTCAGCGCGGTCGTCCCGTCCAGGCACCTCTGGGTCATGGGTGATCATCGCAGCGACTCCGATGACTCGCGTTACCACACCGGTGACCCCGGCGGCGGCGCCATCCCGGAGAACCAGGTCGTCGGCCGGGCGTTCCTGATCATCTGGCCGCCGTCGCAGCTGCGCGACCTGCCCATCCCGACGACCTTCCAGCAGGCGGCGCTGCACGCGGGCACCGCGGGCGCCGCCGTGCTTGAGGGCGGCCAGGCCGCGCTGGCCGCCGCCCCGGTGGCGGGCGCGGCCGGGGTCCTCGCGGCCCCGGTGCTCCTGCTCCGCAGGCGTCGGCATTAACCCCGTAACGTGCGGAAATGTGATCAGGCCTGGCAGTTGCCCGGCTTGTCCACCTCGCCGCGATGGCGCAGGGCTGGCGATCCTGCGGCCGGGATTTGGCGCTAAGCTCGACTCGATGACGGTGAACCCCGACGAGGGGCGCGGGTCTCGGAAGGGGCGCGGATGAGCGGCGCTGAGACGCCGGATGCCCAGGCGCCGGACGCCGAGGCGCCGGACCAGGCCCAGGCGGAAACCAGCAGCAAGGCCGAGGCCAGTGACGGGGCCGAGGCCAGCAGCAACGCCGAGGCCAGCGGGTCGGCCGGGAACGGCGACAGCGCGGCGGACGCGGGACCGGACGGCAAGGCCGCCTCCGGCGGCCGCAAGCCGGCCGCCCGCCGCGGGCGCAGGAAGCGGTCGTTCTGGCGCGAGTTCCCGATCCTGGTCGTCATCGCCCTGCTGCTCGCGGTCGTCATCAAGACCTATGCGATCCAGGCCTTCTTCATACCGTCCGGGTCGATGGAGAACACGCTCGAGATCAACGACCGGGTGCTGGTCAACAAGCTCGTCTACGACGTCCGCGGCATCCACCGCGGCGACATCGTGGTCTTCAACGGGGACGGCTCGTGGGACCCGGGTACGGCGCCCAGGGACACCAACTTCGTGGTGAAGTTCGCCCAGGGTTTTGCCAGCATGTTCGGCTTCGGGCACCCGGGGGACATCCTGATCAAGCGGGTCATCGGCCTGCCCGGTGACAAGGTGGCCTGCTGCGACGCGCAGGGCCGGGTCACGGTCAACAGCGTCCCGCTCACCGAGCAGTCCTACCTGTACCCCGGCGACGCCCCCTCCGAGATCAGGTTCAATATCGTGGTCCCGCCCGGCCGGCTGTGGGTCATGGGAGACCACAGGCTCATCTCCGACGACTCAAGGAATCACCTCGGCCAGCCCGGCGGCGGCACGATCCCGGAGAACGCCGTGATCGGCCGGGCCTTCGTCATCATCTGGCCGATCAGCCGGTGGCGGATCCTGCCGATTCCCGCCACCTTCGAGCAGCCCCAGCTGAGCTCCGCCGCGGCCTCTTCCGCCCCTCCGGCGGCCCGGGACACCGCCGGCCTCCTGTCGGCCCGGCTCGAGCCCTCCAGTCCGGCCCTGCCGCTGGCCCTCGGCTTCGCCGCCGCCGTCCCGGTCACCTGGCTGGAACGCCGGGCCCGGCTCCGCATCGCCCGCCGCCGCAAGGCCGGTCGCACGGGCCGCGGCACTGGCCGCCGTACCGCCCGCGACCCGGCGGACCGTCCGCCCTCCGCATAACCCGCCCGCCGCAACCCCGTCCAGCCGGGTCGATGGCATACCGGCCCGCTAGGCACGTCGGCAGGTAACCCGTCGCCTTGATCTGCGACAAGATCGCATTATCGTGGGCCGAAATACCCCCGATAAGGGGTATTTCGGCACCCGATGATCCGCCCGGCGGCCCAGCCTTAAACCCGCGGGGCTGATGTGGCTGCTGATGCGAGCCGCCCGGTCAGCATCCACGATCACGAGCACTGTGAAGGCTGCGGCACTGAGTCGCGGAACGATGCGGGTTATTCTCCCACGCGTCCGGACAGGACCGACGGCCCGGCGACCTCATCCGCACCGGTGCGGGGACACCAGCCTGGCCCGGGCACGATGGCCGGCTTGTCCTCGTGAGGTCGGCAACTGGCGTACCCTTCCCAGTGTCATGACCCGCCATCCTGGTGTGCCGCCCGCCAGCGACCCGGCCTCGCGGGCGGCCGAACGCCCTCTGGCCCCTTCCGGCCCTCCGGTATCGTTCCGGAATCTGTATCCGAGGTATCCGGGCTATACGCCTCGCCGGGACGGCGGGCTCGGCGCGTACGAAACCGTGCTCGGCCGGGCCGGGTTCGCGCCCGTCGCCGGCATCGACGAGGCCGGCCGGGGGGCCTGCGCGGGACCGCTCGTGGTGGCGGCCGTGGTGCTCGATCCGGCCAGCATCCGGCGGATGCCCGGGCTGGCCGATTCCAAGCTGCTCAGCGCCCAGGCCAGGGAGGAGGCCTACGCCGAGGTGCTTCGTCGGGCCATCGACTGGCACGTCGTGGTCATCGGCGCCGACCAGATCGATGCCACTGGGCTGCACGTGTGCAACGTCTCTGGCATGCGCCGCGCCTTCGCTGGCCTGCGCAGCAAGCCCGGGTTCGTGCTCACCGACGGCTTCCCGGTCCGCGGCCTCGGCATCCCCGGGCTCGCGGTCTGGAAGGGCGACCGGGTCACCGCGTCGGTCGCGGCGGCATCCGTGGTGGCCAAGGTCAGCCGGGACAGGATGATGCGGGACCTGCACGAACGTTATCCCCTATACGGTTTTGACCGGCACAAGGGATACGTCACCGATGAGCACGTCGCCGCCCTGGCTGAGCACGGGCCGAGTCCGGTGCACCGGTATTCGTTCGTGAACGTGACCCGTGCGGCGGCCCTGGCCGTTCCGGTGGCGCCTGCCGACCCGGCGGAACTGCTGGAGCCCGCTGAGCTGCTGGGCGACGCCGATCCCGCCGTCGACGACCCGGCCGGGACCCTGGTGACCGCCGGGTTGGGCCCGGCGGGTGCGCTGGGGGAGAACGAGAGGAGAATGGACTCATGAGCGCGGAGGACCTCGAAAAATACGAGGCGGAGATGGAGCTTCAGCTCTACCGCGAGTACCGCGATGTCGTCGGGTTGTTCACCCACGTGGTCGAGACCGAGCGCCGTTTCTATCTCACAAATGACGTGGAGCTGAATGTACGGTCAAGTGACAACGGTGAAGTGTTCTTCGAGGTCACAATGCGGGATGCTTGGGTATGGGACATGTATCGTCCCGCCAGGTTCGTGAAGAACGTGCGTGTGGTCACCTTCAAGGATGTCAACATCGAGGAACTGGCCAAGGCCGACCTTGAGGTGCCAGAAGACAAGCCGGACTTCCCGGCGTAGCTTGCGTGGCGGAGGGGCGATGTTCGGGCTTCCCGACGGGGTTAAGGCATGCTTGTTCGACATGGACGGCGTGGTCACCCAGACCGCGGTGGTGCACGCGGCGGCGTGGAAGGAGATGTTCGACGAATTCCTCCGCGCCCGCGCCGAGAGCACCGGGACCGCGTTCGTCCCGTTCGACGCGCACCACGAGTACGACGCCTACGTCGACGGCAAGCCCAGGCTGGACGGCACCAGGTCCTTCCTGGAGTCCCGCGGCATCGAGCTGCCCGAGGGCAAGCCGGATGACCCGCCGGGCACGCCCACGATCTACGGCCTGAGCAATCGCAAGAACGCCCTCGTGCTGGCGAAGCTGGCCCAGGGGGCCGTTCAGGTCTACGAGGGAACCGTCACTTACATCCGTTCGGTACGAGAAAAGGGGATCTCGACGGCCATCGTGTCGTCCAGCGCCAACACCAATCAGATCCTTGATTCCGCCGGGCTGGCCGACCTGTTCGACGTCCGGGTGGACGGCCTGATCGCGAAGGAGCGCGGGCTGCGCGGCAAGCCGGCCCCGGACACGTTCCTGGCCGCGGCGACCGAACTCCATTTCACGGCCAGCCAGGCGGCCGTGTTCGAGGACGCGCTCGCCGGGGTGGAGGCGGGCCGGGCGGGTCACTTCGCGCTCGTGGTGGGGGTGGACCGGGTCGGCCAGGCCGACGCGCTGTCCAGGCACGGGGCCGACATCGTGGTCAAGGACCTCGCGGAACTCCTGGACAAGGACGCCTGATGATCAAGCAGTCGGCGTACGGGACCGAACCCTGGCGTCTGGTCGAGAAGGAACTCGACCTTGACCTGCTGGCCCAGAGCGAGTCGATCTTCGCCCTGTCCAACGGGCACGTCGGGCTGCGCGGCAACCTCGACGAAGGCGACCCGCACGGGCTGCCGGGCAGCTACCTCAACTCGGTGTACGAGGTCAGGCCGCTGCCCTACGCCGAGGCGGGGTACGGCTTTCCCGACGACGGGCAGACCGCCATCAACGTCACCAACGGCAAGATCATCCGGCTGCTCGTGGACGACGAGCCGTTCGACATCAGGTACGGCACGCTGCACTCGCACCAGCGCGTCCTGGACCTGCGGGCGGGCACGCTGACCCGGGAGGTGGACTGGTCCTCGCCGGCCGGGGCCAGGATCAAGGTCACGTCGGTGCGGATCGTGTCGCTGACTCAGCGCGCCATCGCGGCGATCAGCTACACGGTCGAGCCGGTGGGCGCGAAGCTGCGGCTCGTGCTGCAATCCGAACTCGTCACGAACGAGGAGCTGCCGAAGCGGGGCAAGGATCCCCGGCTCTCCGCCGTCCTGGAGAATCCGCTGGTCAGCGAGGAGTCCCAGTGCTCCAGCGACGGCGGCCCCGCCCGCGCGCTGCTGGTACACAGGACCCGGGCCAGCGGGCTGCGGATCTCGGCCGGGATGTCCCACGTGATCACGGGACCGGAGAAGATGGCGAACCGGATCGAGTCCTATCCCGATCTGGCCCGGTGCACCGTGGCGACCGAGGTTGCCCCCGGGGAGCAGTTGCACATCGTCAAGTTCATCGGCTACGGCTGGTCGAGCACCCGGACCAGGCCCGCCCTCATCGACCAGGTGGTCGGGGCGCTCGCGGCCGCCCACCTGACCGGCTGGGACGGCCTGCTCGCCGAGCAGCGAGCCTACCTGGATGAGTTCTGGGACGGCGCCGACGTCGAACTGGACGGCGACGCCGAGATCCAGCAGGCGGTGCGCTTCGGGCTGTTCCACATCCTGCAGGCCGGGGCGCGGGCCGAGTACCGGCCGATCGCCGCGAAGGGGCTGACCGGGACCGGCTACGACGGGCACACGTTCTGGGATACCGAATCCTTCGTGCTCCCGGTGCTCATGTACACCCAGCCGTCCGCCGCGGGCGACGCGCTGCGCTGGCGGCACCTGGTCCTGGACGAGGCCCGACGGCACGCGGCCGACCTCGGCCTGGCCGGGGCCGCGTTCCCGTGGCGGACGATCCGCGGCCAGGAGACCTCCGGCTACTGGCCCGCCGGTACCGCGGCGTTCCACATCAACGCCGACATCGCCGACGCGGTGCTCCGCTACCTGGACGCGACCGAGGACGCCGAGTTCGAGCAGCAGGTCGGGCTCGAGCTGCTGGTCGAGACCGCCCGCCTGTGGCGGTCGCTCGGCCAGCACGATGCCACCGGCGGGTTCAGGATCGACGGCGTGACCGGGCCGGACGAGTACAGCGCGGTCAAGGACAACAACATCTACACCAACCTGATGGCGCAGCGGAACCTGGCCAACGCGGCCGACCTGGCGACCAAGCTGCCCGATGTGGCGGAAAGGCTTGGGGTGACGACCGAGGAGGCGGCGTCCTGGCGTGACGCGGCCGCGTCGATGTACATCCCGTTCGATGACCGCCTCAACGTGCACCCGCAGCACCAGGGATTCACCGACTACGCCCGGTGGGACTTCAAGAACACGCCCGAGGACCACTACCCGCTGCTGCTGCACTACCCGTACTTCCAGCTCTACCGCAAGCAGGTGGTCAAGCAGGCGGACCTGGTACTGGCCATGTACATGCGCCCGGACGCGTTCACGCCCGAGGAGAAGGCCAGGAACTTCGCCTACTACGAGCCGCTCACCGTGCGCGACTCGTCCCTGTCCGCCTGCACCCAGGCCGTGATCGCGGCCGAGGTCGGCCAGCTCGACCTGGCGCACGACTACCTGGCCGAGGCCGCGCTCATGGACCTGAGGGACGTCGAGCACAACACCTCGGACGGCGTGCACATGGCGTCGCTGGCCGGCGCGTGGATAGCGCTGGTGGCCGGGTTCGGCGGCATGCGGGCGGGCGCCGGGTCGCTGGCCTTCAACCCGCACCTGCCCGGCGGGATCGCGGAGCTGCGGTTCCGGCTCCGCTACCGGGGCCGCAGGCTGCGGGTGACGATCACCTCGGGCCACGCCAAGTACGAGCTGCTCGATGGCGAGCCGTTGCCGGTGGTGCACCACGGCAAGGAGTTCGAGCTGGGCAAGAAGGCCGTGGAGCGGAGCATCCCCGCGGTGACCGCCGGGCCCCGGCCCGAGCAGCCGCCGGGCCGCGCCCCCTACAGCCGCGCCGCCAACTAATCCGCCCTCCCCGACCCGTCCTCCGCGCGAGGGCCTAGTGCCCCGCGCGGATTACATCACCAGGCACTGACAATTCCCGGCTGCCTGTCCACGAGTACGAACCGCCGCACCGGTTTTCCACAGCCGCCGATGCCGTTATGCGGGCCGCCCCCGTTTCCGGCCAGTGTCGGAGCCGGAGGTGATGGCGATGCACGCCAAGGACGTGCTCGGCAGATCCGGTGAGCAGGCGGCGGCCGAGTACCTCGAGTCGTGCGGTCTGCGGATCCTGGATCGCAACTGGCGCTGCGCCACCGGCGAGATCGACATCGTGGCGGTCGACCGGCAGGCGCTGGTGGTCGTCGAGGTCAAGGCCAGGACCGGCATGCGGTACGGGGGCCCGCTCGAAGCGGTCAGCCGGGCCAAGCGGGCCCGGCTTCGCCGGCTCGCGGTGCAATGGCTCAACGCCCACGGCGTCCGGTTCGATCAGGTCCGCATCGACGTGGTCGGCCTGGTGTACGACGGCACCGGCGGGTTCTCCGTCGAGCACATCCGGGGAGTGGGGTAGCCGTGCCGCTGGCTCGCACGTACTCGGTGGCCCTGATCGGGGTGACCGGGCACGTGGTCGAGATCGAAGCGGACATCGCCAACGGGTTGCCCGCGGTGATCGTGGTCGGCCTGCCCGACACCGCGCTGCGGGAAGCGCGCGACCGGATCAGGGCCGCGATCACGAACAGCCGTGAGGAGTGGCCGCAGCGGAAGATCACGGTCGGGCTCTCCCCGGCCAGCCTGCCCAAGCGGGGCAGCTGGTTCGACCTGGCCATCGCCATCGGGATCCTGGCCGCGGCGGGCAAGGTGCCGAGGGCCGCCGCCGCCGGGGTGATGTTCTTCGGCGAGCTGGGCCTCGACGGCCGGCTGCGGCCGGTCTGCGGCGTGCTGCCCGCGGTGGCCAGGGCGGCTGAGAAAGGGTTCGGCAAGGTCATGGTGGCCAAGCAGAACGCGGCGGAAGCCGCCCTGGTGCCCGGCGTGCGCGTGATCGCGGTCGACAGCCTGACCGGCGCGGCGGACTGGCTTCGCGGCCTGCCGGGCCCCGACGGCCAGCCCGCCGCGGTCGAATACCAGGGCGGCCAGGATCTGCCCGGTCGCCCCGGGCGCGACGGCAAGCTCGCCTCCGGCGGGGGAGCCCAGGCAGCAGGCCCCGGTAGCGCGTTGGCGCCCGACCTCGCCGAGCTGCTCGGCCAGTCGATGGCGCGGCGGGCTGCCGAAGTGTGCGCGGCCGGCGGTCACCACCTGTCGCTGCTCGGGCCGCCCGGCGCGGGCAAGACCATGCTGGCCGAGCGGATCCCCACCATCTTGCCCAGGCTCGACCGTGCCGCAGGTCCCGCTGCTGGAAGACCCGCCCTTCCTCGCGCCGCACCACACGGCGACCAAGGCGGCCATCGTCGGCGGCGGCAGCGGAGTCATCCGCCCCGGATCGGCCTCACTGGCGCACCGGGGAGTGCTGTTCCTCGACGAGGCGCCCGAGTTCGCCAGGGACGTGCTGGACGCACTGCGTCAGCCGCTGGAAGCGGGCGAGGTGGTGGTGGCTCGTTCGGGCATCACGACCAGGTTCCCGGCCAGGTTCACGCTGGTCCTGGCCTCGAACCCGTGCCCGTGTGCCAGGGTGGCCGGACCGTCCGAGGGCTGCAGCTGCAGCCCGGCCACGCGCCGCAGGTACCTGGGGCGGATCTCCGGTCCGCTGCTGGACCGGGTCGACGTCAAGATCGAGCTCGAGCCGGTCAGCCGCAAGGAGCTGCTGAGCGACCGGACGTTCTCCGAATCCAGCCTGACCGTGGCGCGCCGGGTGGCCCAGGCCAGGCAGCGCGCCGCGCACCGGCTGCAGGGCACTCCGTGGCGGCTCAACGGCGAGGTGCCCGGATCGGCGCTGCGCCGTACCTGGCCGCCCGCCCCTGGTTCGCTGACCGTGCTCGAGCGTTCCCTGGATCGGGGGCTGATCACCGCGCGCGGCGTCGTCAAGATCGTCCGCGTCGCCTGGACCCTGGCGGACCTCGCGGGGCGGCCCCGTCCCACTCGCGACGACTGTGACGCGGCGCTCGGCCTGTGGCTTGGGGTGCGGCGGTGAGCAGCGGTCCCTCGCCCCACGAGCACCTCAGCGAGGAGAAGCTGGCCCGGGCCGCGCTCACCTACCTGGCCGAGCCCGGCGATCCCGCGCTCGGCGCCCTGCTCGCGATCTGCTCGCCGGCCGAGGTACTGGCCGCGATCAAGGCGGACATGCTCCCGGGGACCGGCCCCCGATGCGGCGACACGCCGGCCAGCCGGGCCGCGCTCGACCGTGCGCTCGGCCGCTGGCGCGCCCGGCTGCCCGCGCTGCCGCGCGAGGAGCGCCTGGCGGACACAAGCCGCGACGGCATCAGGCTGTCCTGCCCCGGTGACGCCGACTGGCCCGGCGCGCTCGACCAGCTCGGCCAGGCCCGCCCCTACGCGCTGTGGCTTCGCGGCCACACCGACCTGCGTTTCGCCTGCTCGCGTTCGGTCTCCATGGTGGGGTCGCGGGCCGCCACCAGCTATGGCGGGCACGTGGCCGGCGAGATCGCCGCCGACCTCGGCGAACGGGGCTGGACGGTGGTCTCGGGCGGAGCGTACGGCATCGACGCCGCCGCGCACCGCGGCGCGCTGGCCGCGGAGGCGGTCACGATCGCGGTGCTGGCGTGCGGGGTCGACTACCCCTACCCGGCCGGGCATGCGGACCTGTTCGCCGCGATCGCCGGCCAGGGCCTGGTGATCAGCGAGTGGCCGCCGGGACGCCACCCGGCCAGGACCCGGTTCCTGGTCCGCAACCGGGTCATCGCCGCGCTCGGCTGCGGCACCGTGATCGTGGAAGCAGGCGAGCGCAGCGGCGCGCTGAACACCGCACGGCACGCCGCCACCCTGGGCAAGCCGCTGATGGCCGTGCCCGGGCCGGTGACGTCGGCGCAATCCGCCGGATGTCACCGGATCATCAGGGACTGGGGCGCCAGCTGCGTGACCCGCGCCGCGGACATCATCGAATTGCTATCGCCGCTCACCGTCCCGGACGCGCTAGCGCCCGGCGGCGTCCCGGACGCGCTAGCGCCCGGCGGCGGCCAGGTTACGCTGGCGCCCGGCGGCGGTCCGGGCCAGCGGTCACGGCCGAATCCGGACGCCGACCGGACGCCTTCCCGCGACGACCTCGACCCGGACAGCGCCCGGGTACTCGACGCGCTGCCCGCCCGCGGCGGCGCGGGAACCTCGACGATCGCGGTCGAGGCGGGCGTGGACCTCGACACCGTGCTGCGCTGCCTGGGCAGGCTGGCCGGTTACGGCTTCATCGAACGCTGCGATCGCGGCTGGCGCCTGCGCAGGTCCTGACGGCGGACCGCCCGCCGGCCCCGGGCCGGCCCCCGACCGGCCCGGCCCGGGTCGGCAGGCGGTGCGGGTAACGCGTCAGGCGACCTTGGCGTCGACCCGGTCCTCGGCGTCCGCCTCGTCGCCGAGTCCGAACTCGAGCTCCAGGTTGCGCTCCCTGGCCAGATCCTGCAGGCCGTAGCGCTCGATGTGCTCCGGGTCGGTCAGGCTGATCACCCGAAGACCCTGCCCGGCCAGCCGCTCGTTGATCTCGTCGAGATGCTCGCGGACCAGGACCTTCTCGGTGTCGGTGATCTTCCCCTTGTGCGGCTTGCCCGCGTGCTCGCGGGTCGCGTAGTCGAGCCGGTCCCCGCGCGAGCCGCCGCTCGCCGCTGACCTCGTGCTGCGCCGAACCGGCCGGGCCGCGGTGAGCAGCTCGGCCATGGAGCTCTGCGTGGCCAGCTTGTCGAAGGCGTCGGCTTCCATGACGATGCGACGCGGCTCTATGTCGTCGGGCAGGTACAGGTCGACGACCGCCACCCGCAGGGCGGCCTCCTCCATGGCCTCGGCTTCCTCGGTGAGTGCCTCGATCTCGACCGGGCCGTCGCCGAGCTCGGGGTGCTCGTGGACCACGATGCGTGCCAGTGCGTCGTCATGCATGATGAGCTGGCCGCTCAGGTCGCTGAACCGGACAGTCTTCTGACCCATGCTCGATCCCTCTCTAAGACGCTGGTGCGAGCGCGTTCGGCGGCTCGGCGGCATCGCCGTGGCGATGCGGAGACCGCGGTTGTGAACGCATGGATCACCCTGCCGCAAGGATTCCCTCATGTCAAACTTCAGTTCGATCGGCGTGTCGGTATACGAAATTACTCGCGATTAGCGTGTCACCTGCCCTTTCCCGCCTGCCGGGGTCTCCCGGGTGCACACTGAAACTCATGAAGGATGCCGCCGGAGCCGCGCGCCCGCCCGGCCCGCCGCCAAGGCCAACGCCGCCCGGCCCGCCGCCTGAGGTGCTGCCGTCCGCGCTGGCCGGGGCGCTGGCCGCCTTCGAGCGCCACCTCCGGTCCGAGCGCTCGCTGTCGCCGCACACTGTCCGCGCCTACGCCGGCGACATCGCCTCGCTGCTGGCCTACGCCAGCGGCCAGGGCGTCGAAACGCCGGACGGCCTGGGCGTGACCGAACTGCGCGGCTGGCTCGCGATCCAGCACGAGTCGGGCGCGGCGCGCGCCACGCTGGCCCGGCGCGGCGCCGCGGCGCGGGCCTTCACTGCCTTCGCCCACCGCCGCGGCTGGCTGGCCACCGACCCGGGCCCGCAGCTCGGGACGCTGAAGACCCGCCGGTCCCTCCCGCACGTGCTGCGTCAGGACGAGATGGCCGGCGTGCTGACCGGCCTCGACCAGGCCGCGCGCCGGACCCAGGTGACCCTCCGTACCGAGGCAGCCGAACGGGCCGGGTCCACCCATCCCACCGACGCGACCGGGCCAGCCGGAGCCGAAGCCGCCGTGGCCCTCCGCGACTCTGCCGTGCTCGAGCTGCTCTACGCGACCGGCATCCGGGTCAGCGAGCTATGCGGGCTGGACGCCGGCCACCTCGACCAGGGCCGCCGCACCGTCCGGGTCAGGGGCAAGGGCGACAAGGAGCGCATCGTGCCGGTCGGCGTGCCCGCCCTCCGCGCGGTGATCCGCTGGCTGGACGCGGGCCGTCCGGCGCTCGCCACCGCGGCCAGCGGGACCGCCCTGTTCGTCGGCGTGCGCGGCGGCCGCCTGGACCCGCGCACGGCGCGCCGCATCGTGCACGAGCGGCTGCGCGAGGCGGGCACGACCCGGGACGCCGGCCCGCACGGCATCCGCCACAGCACGGCGACCCACCTCCTCGAGGGCGGCGCCGACCTGCGCAGCGTCCAGGAGATCCTCGGCCACTCCTCGCCCGCCACCACGCAGATCTACACCCACGTCTCGATCGAGCGCCTCAAGTCCAGCTACCGCCAGGCCCACCCCCGCGCCTAGCAGGCGTCCCACCGAGGCCTCCCCGGCCAGCTAGTCGCCCCCGCCGCCGAACTCCTGCCCACCGCGCCTGCCCCCAGATTCAATGAGAGTGATTCTCTACCGAGTAGAGGCGGTAGAGAATCACTCTCTACCGGGTCCCCGGCGCCTGCCAGAGCGAACATTCCGGACATTCCGTATTTGTCCACGCTGATCGTTCCGGCCCTGCGGGCCGCAGGCGCGGGCGGCGGCCTCGCCGCGCGCTTGGGCGAGATGCAAGCGCCCGCTGATGTAAAAGTGACGCGCGGCCTTCCCGCCAGGCCGGACCCGGACCACGGCGATGTCACATCGCCGTGGTCGGGACCACCGCGATGTCACATCGCCGTGGTTGACGAGGGCGCCGAAGCGGGCGGGCAGCGTCCCGGGACAACCCCGGCCCGTGACGGCAGCCAGCCCGGGTGACGGAGCCGGCCGCGGGGACGCGTGGTATTCGTGGGGGCGGGCCCGGGCGCGCCGGATCTGCTCACCGAGCGCGGCGCGCGCGCCATCGCCGCCGCCGGCATCGTCATCTGGGCGTCGAGCCTGGTCGACCAGCGTATCCTGGCCCACGCGAGCGAGCACGCGGAGATCGATCGACTCCGCGCACCTTCGAATGGAAGGCGTGCTGCCCTACTACCAGCGCGCGGCGGGGGGAACAGCTGACGGTCGCCCGGGTGCACTCCGGCGACCCCTCGCTCTAGGCCGCCGGTGACGATCCCGACGTGACCCACGGCACGCGGCTGACCGCCACCGTGCGCTCGCGCGGCGAGCCGGGCCTCGAGCTGGACGGCGGCGTGGGCGTGGGCGTGGTCACCAAGCCGGGCCTCGGGCTCGAGCTGGGCGGCCCGGCCATTACCCCGGTGCCCCGCTCGATGATCACCCAGGCCGTCGGTGAGGCCGTCGACCTAGTGAGCCGGTTCTGAGTTCAGCGGTCACCACAGGAGTCGTTTTGTGTCCCAGTTCGCAGTTGCGGGCTTTCGCGCGGCTGGCGGATGCGATCTGCTGGGGATATGCCAGATCCGAGGCTGGAGCCGCTGGTGCTGT
>WNFY01002266.1_pt1 | contig 41341 bp, 25 predicted proteins | sample 5400091 | NCBI WGS metagenome assembly WNFY01 (sample SAMN13153364, study PRJNA577476) | soil metagenome | isolation source: 60 cm soil or saprolite under grassland replicate 1 | place: USA:California | collected 2016-06-15 | reverse complement strand
CAGCTTGTGCATTTCCAGTAGCAAGTAGTTGTTCCTGTTTCGTCACTCCTCAAAGACTTCAACTCGTTGATAGCGTATTGACTCGTGCAGCCGACGAATCGGATATGGCGACACCGCTATTGCGACATCGGAGATTCTCTATGCGCATCAACTCATCGAAGCAGACTGCAGCAAGTCGAAAGAATGGTCTCAAATCGAGCGGTCCTACGTCGAGCAACGGCAAAAACGGCATCCGCCTCAACGCACTAAAGCATGGCTTGTTTTCTCAGGAAATAATTATTGAAAGTGCAGGAGAACGATTGGAGGATTTCGAGCAGTTCAAAAAGGAAGTGTGGCATGTTTATAAACCGGTGGGGGCCATGGAAGAGATGCTCGTGACTGACATTGTCGTGAATGCTTGGCGCCGGCGAAGAGTACGCCAGTGCGAAGCTATTGAGTTGAATAGCCGAATCAAGGCCGAGGAGATACGCGATCGGCTTGAGCGCATGGAAGCCGTGGAAAAGTTGAGAGTCGAACTCTTGGGACGTTTTTCTTCTCTGGCCGGTCCAACTGGAATCGAAGGTTTGTATTGGGTCGATCGAGTTCGAGAAGCATTGGCTTCCACTAGCTGGGCATGGATTTCTTGATCCTGCGGATGGGGGATGTTGAGGCGCAAGTAATCAAGCAAGCAGCACTCCTAATAGAGCAACCGTGAAATCACGCCAGCGCTCAGTCGCAAGTTTTCGTTCCAATATGAAAGAGCTGCTCACCAATGTGTCCAATTTCTCAGTTGACCTGCTGCGTAAGCGAGCCAGAACTGGTGATGAAGCTCGCCGAAGCGTTGTAAGTCGCACTGATGTTATCGGAACCTCTCGGCAAAGTTGCGGTTGTGTACGAGGCAGAGCCACTGCTCAGGGTCACGGTTTGCAGGATCGTCGCTCCCAGCTTGAATGTAACGCTCCCTGTTGGGGTCCCGGAATACTGCGGCGAGACCGCCGCCGTGAAGGTAACGGATTGCCCGAAGCTGGAAGGATTCGCCGAGGAAGTCAGCGCTGTTGTGGTCGCAACCTTGTTGATTACCTGGCTCAGCGCCGAAGATGTGCTGCTGGCGTACGTCGAGCCCCCGTTGTAGACCGCCGTTATGCTCTTCGTCCCCACCGCCAGGTTGGAATTGTTGTAAGTTGCCACTCCATTGTTCAGCGGCACAGTCGCTAATGTTGCTGTGCCAGACTTGAATGCAACCGAGCCTGTCGGCATTCCATTGCCCGAACTTGGCGCTACGGCTGCGGTGAATTGAATGGTTTGACCGTAGGCCGAGGGATTGATGTTGACGCTCAAGCTGGTCGTTGTCGGGAGCCGCTTCACAGTTTGGGCCAGCTTGGGCGATGTGCTCGCAATGTAGTTGGCGTCGCCGTTGTAAGCGGCCGTAATCGACAGGCTCCCCGCCGGCAACGAACTGGTGGTAAACGTAGCTGTCGAGCCATTCAATGGGGACGTGCCGAGAAGAGCGCCGCCGTTTCTGAAGGTAACGTTGCCTATCGGAGCAGGCAGCCCCAGGCTGGTTTTGCTCGCCGTCACGGTTGCGGTGAAGGTCACTGAATCACCAATAAAGGAGGGATTCAGTGATGAGGAGACGGCGGTCGAGGTCGGAACTCTGGTTACGGTCTGGTTAAGGACCGCCGAGGTGCTGCCAAGGTTGTTCGGGTCCCCGGAATAGACAGCCGTGATCGAGCGGATGCTGACTGTGGTGTATATAGTCGTGTAGGTCGCCTGTCCGTTCGACAAGGAAACCGTAGCGAGGTTTGTGGTGCCTTGTTTAAAGGTGACCGATCCGGTTACAGCCGCTCCGAACTGGCCCGTGACGGTCGCGGTGAAGGTGACAGGCTGCTTTAGATACGAAGGATTCAGGCTCGAAGTCAGGGCGGTAGCGGTCGTCGCTTTATTCACGTTTTGTGGTAACGCTGACGAAGTGCTTGGGTTGAAGTTTGAGTCTCCGCTATAAGACGCAATCACCGAATGCGGTCCGGCCGCGAGAGTGGAAACGAGCGATGCTGTTCCGCCTGCCAGGTTGACAACTCCCAACGAATTGCCCCCATCCGTGAAGGTTACCGAGCCAATCGGTGTGCCGCCGCCAATCGGAGTTACGCTTGCTGTAAACGTGACCTGCTGTCCATATCCAGAGGGATTGAGCGATGATGCCACACTGGTTACCGTAGTTGCGGTCGGCCGGGGAGTGATATTCAGCAGGATCGTTATCCCTCCCACCGCGAGATCAGGCGCTCCGTCGTGATTGAAATCGCCGACAGCAGCACCGTGACCACCTGCTCCTAAATAGAGTGGGTTCTGGAACGTACCGTCGCCATTCCCGAGAAGCAATGCGCTTCCATTTCCGATCGCTGCGTCGAGTTTGCCATCTCCGTCGAAGTCGGCCAGAGCAATTTGGCTCATCTCCGAGAAGGTGCCGGGAACCGCTGTAACCTGTGCTGCCTGGAAGGTACCATCGCCGTTGCCCAACAGCATGCCAACCACGCCGCTACCTGACACCACCACGTCCGGCTTGCCATCGCTATTGAGGTCACCGACGGCAATGCACGATGTATAGAGGCCCCCCGAGTTGAACGTCTTCGCGAGCTGAAATGTACCGTCTCCGTTGCCCAACAGAACCCCAACCCCGCCGCCGTTCTGACAAGCTCCACTGGTGATACATTGATCCGTGACTAGCACGTCGGGCTTGCCATCACCATTCACGTCGCTAACCGCAATCGAAAGTGAGCCGTTGCCGCCTGAGTTGTAAGTTTGTACGGTCTGGACGGTACCATCTCCGTTGCCGAGCAGGACTCCTACGCCGCCGTTCGTACAATTCGCGCTGCTCACGCATTCATTGACAACCAGCACGTCGAGCTTGCCATCGCCATTAACGTCGGCAACCCCAATGGCAGACGCAGCCTGGCCGCCGGAACCGTAAGCCTTCGCCGTCTGGAACGTCCCATTTCCGTTGCCTAGTAGAAACCCCACGCTGCCGCCGCTATTGCAGTTGCCGCTGCTGCCACATTCGTTGGCTACCACCAGATCGGGCTTGCCATCACCGTTGATGTCGCCGACCGCCATTGAAAATGCATTTTGGCCGCCCGAGTTGTAAGTCCACGGCGCCTGGAAGGTGCCGTCTCCGTTGCCCAGCAGGACCGCTGCGCTGCCGCTTCCGCAACTAACGTCGGCGCAGTCGTTAACAACAAGAAGGTCGGTCTTACCGTCGCGATTTACATCGGCAGTCGCAATTGAGAATGCATATTGACCGCCGGAGTTGTAAATCGGCGCCGCTTTAAGCGTGCCGTCTCCTTTACCTAACAGAACCGCCACGCTGCCACTCCCGCAACTAGCGTCGCCACATTCGTTGGTTACGAGAAGATCGGGGTTGCCGTCGCCGTTTACATCTGCAACGACCAGTGAGAAGGGGTTCAAACCGTCTGAAGCAAAGTTCAGCACCGCCTGAAAGCTTCCATCCCCATTGCCCAGAAGTATTCCTGCGCTGCCGTTGCAGTTGAGGTCACCACATTGATTGGCTACGAGAAGGTCGGGCCTGCCGTCCCCATTCACATCGGCAACGGCAATTGAAGATGCCTGTTGCCCGCCTGAGTTATAATTCTGCGCTGGCTGGAAAGTGCCGTTTCCGTTGCCTAACAGAATCCCTACACCGCCGTTTGTGCAACTACTGCACTCGTTGACGACGAGCAGATCGGGCTTGCCGTCCCCGTTGACATCGGCAACCGCAATCGAACGTGTCTGTTGCCCGCCGGAGTTGTAAGTCTGCACCGGCTGGAAGGTCCCATTTCCGTTGCCTAACAGAACCCCCACGCCGCCGTTTGTGCAACTGCTGATGCTCACGCATTCAGTGGCTACGAGCAGATCGGGCTTGCCGTCACCATTGACATCGGCAACCGCCGTTGAAAATCCATATAGTCCGCCGGAGTTGTAACTCTGTGCCGCCTGGAAGCTGCCGTCTCCGTTTCCCAGCAGTACTCCTAATACGCTATTGTTGCAGTTGATACTATTCACGCATTGATTGGCCATCACCAGATCGGGCTTGCTGTCGCCATTTACGTCGGCAACCGCAATTGAAATCGCACCTTGCCCGCCGGAGTTGTAACTCTGCGGAGCCTGAAAGGTGCCATCTCCGTTGCCTAGCAGAACCCCCGCGCTGCCGGTGCCGCAACTAACGTCAGCACACTGGTTGGCTACAAGCAGATCGGGCTTGCCGTCGCCATTAACATTGGCAACCGCGATTGAAAATGCATATAGGCCGCCGGAGTCGTAAGTCTGCGCCGCCTGAAACGTGCCGTCTCCGTTGCCAAGTAGTATTCCTACTACGCCATTGTTGCAGTTAGTGCTGCTCACGCATTCGCTCGCTACCAGCAGATCGGGCTTGCCATCGCCATTCACGTCGGCAGCCGCTGCGGAAGTAGCATAGTGCCCGCCCGAGCCGTAGCTGGGTGCTTCCAAGAAAATGTTGCTCGCATCCAAACTCGTCCCCGCTTGGAGCAGCGCGTTCGCTAGGGCGCCCGAGGGCTGCACCTGGCCCCGTCCCATCTGCATATGACGCGGAACCTGTGCCATTCCTTGCGGCCGCACCAGGGTCGGGAACTTGGCTTGGGGAGGAAGATTTGCTCCGGAGGGCGACGCAGCTTGGACTCCTCCAGTCTGGCCGGCGGCTAAGGATAGGAAAAGTGCACACAAGACGGGCAAACTTACCAAAACGAAGCAATGTTGACGCATGCAGGCTCCCGAGGTTTTACGCGAAGATCGAACGACGCTATAGGAAATCAAGCAAGTCGAACGAGTCTGCGCAATTTATCACGGGAGTAAGAGTTAGGCAATGCAACCTTTGATGAATTCCGTATGAACGCAAAAAATTGCACTTAAGGTCTATGGTCCATATTCCACGGACGATCTAATTGTCTCTTAGGGCAATTTCCACAATTGCTTCGAGACTTCCCACACTTTAGCCTGCGATTGCGTGTTCGGTTGAAAACAACCGCAAATAAGCGCACCGCGCAGCATAAATAAACTCCAGATTTGTACGATTCCAGAACAGCGAGGAGGCGGACCATGACCTTGGCCGAAGAGCTTCGCAGCAAGTACGCCCTGACCAGCCTCAAAGCGAAAGGCTCATCCCTTGCATTGTTGGCGATTAACGAAGCACTGCAAGCCGCAGCGGAAATTGCAGATCAGGAACATGTGCCATAACCGCGTCTCGGATCCGCAGCTTGAAATGGACTGATCAGGGGCTCACGCCAATGATCGATTCCGACAGCCCTACCGCTCAGGAAGACGGGATAAATCTTAGTCAGTTGCCGCGGATCGAGCGCGTTGTGACAGCGCTCGGACTAATGATGGCCTCATTGAGGTTCAATATCCGCCTGTGATGCTCCCATCACCAATGCTTGGTCATGTTCGAGGGAGCTTCGGCGGAGCTCTTGCGACCGCGCTAGCGCTTTCTGTGCCAGCTCGGCCCGACCAAGTTTCCGATAAGCCAGATACAGCTGATAGTGGACATTGCCATAATGATCAAGCCTCGCCGCCTTCTCGAGTTGTGGAATTGCATTGGTAAACTGGCCCATGTGCACGTATGTTGTTCCCAATAGGCTGCTCGCTTCCACAAGATCTGGTTGCAGACGGAGCGCTTGCTGCAGGTAGCGCAGGGCTTTTTCATTCGCGCCTCTTTGTATGTGGAGCCGCCCCAAAAGATATAGCGAGTGCGAGCGCGAGGCATCCAACGCCAGAGCCGTGTCTAGTTCCCTCTGTGCATCTTCGTCAGAATGCTTGACCAGGAAAACTTCCCCGATCGCCTCATGAAGCTCCGAATTGTTAGGACGCAACTGGAGTGCAGCCCGAAATTCCTTGACCGCGTTGTCGAGATCTTGGCGAAGCGCGTAACCTTCTCCACGCAGTTGATGCGTACGCCAGGAGCCGGGGAATGATTCTTCCAAATGTGCATAAGACGCTGCGCCCAGAAAATGGTAACTGAGGGCGAGCCAGTAGCTGGCCTCCGCATTCTCGTTGGTAACGCCGACTACCTGCGCCAGCGAGTCAGCCGCGGATTCGTATTCCTGCAAGGCAAACTGTGTCTTCCCCAACAGTAGCCGCTGCGTATCGTTCAGATGCTTCTGCCCTCGAAGCGATTCTTCACAAGCAGCGAAGCGGCGTGCCTTGCAAAGGTCTTGTCCCGCACCAGGCGAAAGCGTGCTTTGGGTTTTCACTTGCCATGTGAGGAAAGCGGCATGAAAGGCTTTCCATTGAACGTCTGATTGATCCTTTTCGTTTGCTGCGGCATACAGACTTGCGAGGAGAAAATGTGCGGCTGCTTCATCTGAGGAGGAGGCCTTAATTTTTTCGATCAAAACTTTCGCCGCATCTTCGGAAAGCTCAGTCGTGGGAAACTCCCGCTGCACGGCTAAAAGCTCGGGCGAGACTTCCCATGCTTTACTGACATCTTCCAACGCGACCGCAGCTTGCCCTTGCTGCAACGCGGTTTCTGCCAATCTGAGCCAGGCTAACTCATTCGCCGAATCGGGCTGGAGTTCGAGGTGAAACTCGGCCTCGGCTTCCTGCAATTTTCCTGCATGCAAAAAGGCTTGGCCGACAGAAGTATGCAAGCCTGACTGCCTGGGGTCGGCGCTGAGAGCCTTCCGATACTCCTGAGCCGCTTCGTCCCAACGACTGCGTTGGAACAGCAGATCTCCGAGAAAACGGTGTCCCCAAGCCGACTCGCGGTACAGATGCGCCCCGCGATATGCCAAGCGGGCAGAAAGGTCCAAATACTGGTGACCAAGCTTGAACCAGGCTTCGCTCTTATCAGGTTCGAGTTCGGCCAGCTGGCGAAATTCCTCTGCGGCGCCTCGAAAGTTGTCCTGAGCCAGATAGCCGGAAGCCAGAGCCTGGCGTGCCTCGCGATTCGAAGGATCCAACTTTAGCGCGTGCTCAAGGAAGGGCATCGCCTTTTCAGGAGAACCTAGCTTCACGTAGTCCATTCCAACAATGACGTTGGGAGCCAACAGGTTTGGTCGCTCGCGCAACGCCTTTGAAAGGTGGCGCAGGGCTGAGTCGTACTCCGAGAGACTGTGGTAAGCGAGTCCGAGATTGACCTCCGCTTCAACCAGAGTTGGATCAAGCGCCAGCACCTTTCTAAATTCTTCTGTAGCACGAGCGAACTCGCCTTGCCGCATTGCCTCCTGGCCGGCACGAAAGTGTTGTGCAACCTGGTCCTCAGAAGATTGGCACTGCGCGACTCCTGGAGTCAGCGAGCACAGTACTGAGATGATGAGTCCAGCTAACAGCACCGAAACGTGGGGACGAAAAACTCCACGGAATCGACGCCCAGACGCAGATTCTCCTTCGAACGAGTGGTCCGGAATAATTTCTTTTGGGCACATCTGGAAGGGATATCTAGCTGAATACTAGCAGAGAAAATCAGGCCCGGGGCAGCGGATTGCCCCGGGCTTCGAGTTAGAAGGTCATTCTTAAGCCGAACTGGATTACGCGTGGCAGGTTGTATTGTGAAGTGACCTGGCCAAAGGTGCCCCCGGCCGAAACCGGTGTACAGCAGCCTGTGTTCGGAGGTGCAAATTGCGGGTGATTGAAGAAATTAAAGAACTCCGCCCGGAATTCCAGGCCGAGTCTATCATCGGGACCGAACTTGGTGTTTTTGAATGCCGCGAAGTCGATGTTCTTGACCCCATCAGCGCGCAGACTCGGCTCCGTACGCGAGTCATTCCCATAACTGTAATCGTCGGTGTGTGTGAACACTGAGGTATCGAACCATTCATTCAGCCTGGTACTCAGAGAACCGGATGTGAGCTTCTCATGACCAGTTCTTGTTGCACGAGAGCAGCCCGCATTCGGAATACCCGCATCGCTGAGCAGACCCGGGCACCCACCCATGCTGAGCGGGAACCCGCTTTGCAAGGTAATGATCGCGTTCACTCCCCAGCCGCCGATGATTTTGTCGGCCACAGGGCTGATGTCCCCTGCGAACTTCTTGCCCTTGCCTACGGGAAGATCCAAAACGCCGGAGAGTACGAAGCGCTGAGGAACATCAAATCCATCAAGGCTTCTTTCTCCGCGAAGGTTGTAAGAATTAGCATCACCCCAACCGGGCGCTGCGGCTTCCAGCCAATTGATTTCCGAGTTTGTATTGTCGATAAGCTTCGAGACGGTGTAGGCAGCGAGTATGCTGGCTCCGGCTGAGAAGCGTTTCTGAAACTTCGCCTGCAAGGAGTGGTAGATCGAATCCCGGTTATCGGGTTCAGCCAGGGACACATCATCGAACTGAGGGTAAGGCAGCAGCAACTGCCCGGCCTGTATCGTCGTACTAGTTCCCACATTGCCCGATTGGACAATCCCGAGGAACGGGTTCGGCACCGATTGTTTTAACGCACTTACTATGGCGGTATTCGCAGCGCTGGGTGCTCCGTGTGGCAGAAATTGTGGGAGCATTTGATCGAGGTCCTGGCTGTGCATGGGCAAATGTGTGCCTTTTGATCCTGCGTAGGCCACATCAACGAGCGCGTTACCTGGAAGCTGACGTTGAATGTCAAAATTCCATTGCTGCACATATGGCGGAGGGTTATTGCTTACTCCAGCACTAAGACCGGCTCCTTGCACATTGATCAAGGCCTGATTCCGGCCCATGGGTTGAATGATGCCGCCTGGGAAGGGATTACTGAGAACATCATTGGGAGTAATTCCACCGTCCGCGGACGCATTCCATGGCTGGGTAAATGTATTGATGAACAAGTTGTGGGGGGCGTCGTTCCAGCGGACATCGACCGGTAGGTAGAACATTCCGTATCCGGTTCTGACGACGGTATTGTTGTCCAGTTGATACGAAAGACCGATACGTGGGCTGATGCTCCTCCAAGGATCAAGGGGACTGCGACTTGATCGCAACGGAGAATGTACCAGGCCGAACTCGCCCTTCAGGTTCGGCATTCCGACAGCGCCCGCGATGGGACTGCCCGCGTTTGGCAGGAAAACCACTTGGCGGTCAAATCGCTCTGTCCAATCTCCCTGTAGGTCCACGCGAGCTCCGAGGTTCAAGGTCAGCTTCCTGGTGGCTTGGAACGTATCTCCAGCGTAAATGGCTGAGTACCTAATCTGGGTGGCCATGCGGGAGGGCGTAACCACGCTCGAATTGTTGTTGGCCCCGTAGCCTAACAGGAATGAAGCAAAACCGTAACCGGATGAAGCTCCGGGATTGTTCAGCGGGTTCGCCGCTGTCATGCCAGCATCGAATTGAAACAACCCGGCAGGCTGATTGCTCTGGAAATAGTTATTACGAAGCAGGCGAAACTCTCCGCCCACCTTGAGCGTGTGCGGGCCCATGATTTTGGAGAGACTGGGCGTGAAGCTGAAGGTGTCATCATAGGCGCCGATGCCACTTCCCGTTCCAGCGGCGCACCAGGTGTTTTTGCCCCATTGTTGATCGCCGGGTTTTTGCGAGACACAGACCGTGGGAAGGTGGGTGTAGGCGAACTGAGGAGCTAGCGCGGCCCAATTCGGGCCAAAAGGAGAAAGATCGATGCCCTGGCTAACCGGGGTCCGTACATAAGTAAATCGGGTATAGCCCGCATGCAGGTCCAGAATCATCTTGGGCGAGATGGCAATCGTGTCACCCAGAGCGACTTGCTTCGCAAGCGTAGTCTCGGTGCAACGATCCCCACAGACATCCTTGAAGGGAGTGTCAGGAAGCGACAGAATACTGTTTCGCGTGAATCGTCCGAATATCCTCTGCCTGTCGCTCAAGTTGTAGTCGATTCGTTCGTTGATCTGGTTGATGTCGCCGCCCGCACTAAAATTCACAACGAGATTGTTGAATTCACCAGGCTGGTTAGGCATAGGAAAATATGCCAATAGGGCCTGAGCAGTGGGGTCTATGAGTCCTGCGATGTTGTTGCCAGCAAATTGTGTCCTGCAAGTGCCTCCGCCTGAGAGACAGTTGGTGCTGGTTGTCGGGTCATAGATGGGGAAGCCGGATGCAGAAAAATCCCCACCGCGCTCAGCGAGTGTCGGAACGCTCGTCGTGAGGGTATTTCCTTTGCGGAGACGATAGCCCTCATAGCTGGAGAAGAAGAACAGCTTGTTCTTAATGACTGGACCGCCGACATTTACACCAAACTGGTTCTGGGTGAATGCAGGAACTGGTAACCCAGCACGAGCGTACTCTGGTCCCAGATTGTTCGTCTGAACTTTGAATTCCTGAATGGCATCTTGTGTCGGGATAACTGTCACGATATTCAGGTACGCACCGTTAGTGGCAACGCCGTCCAAGAGGATTGAGCTCTGTCCGGCTTGGCCACCGCCGATTTGGAAATCTCCAAGAGCGAAGGGATTAGCGCCGACCGGATTCCCACCAGAATAATTACCTCCCGATGGCGAACCTTGCGGCACAACACCAGGAACCAGAGCCACCAAGGCCAATGGGTTACGTCCGTTCAACGGCGACTCTGTGACAAGTCGGCCTTCCACTACCTGTCCCAAAGATTGGGTCTCCGGCTGGAGTAGCGGAGTTTCCGACTTGACTTCCACGGTCTCGCTCAGGGCGCCGACTTGCAGCGCAATATCAACTCTGAGACCACTCTCGATCTCGACCACGATTGGCTCACGCACGAATTTTTTGAAGCCGTCCTTCTCCCCTTCTATGCGATAGCGACCCGGCAAAATATTGACGAAAGTGTATTCGCCGGACGGACTGGATTTTATGGTGTGCTTTTCGGAGGTTCCGAGGTTCGTCAGAGTGACGGCGGTGTCGGCAATGGTAGCTCCGCTCGCGTCTGTAACCGTGCCGGCAATGGTCCCGTACACGCTCTGCGCCCGCGCAGTTTGGAGCGACAGGGCGAGAACAAAAATGACTGCTAGAGGCAGGAGCTGAAATTTTCTAAGATTCGTCATTTTTCCTCCGACGATGGTTCTGCTTGATTATTCGTGTTGCGGTCGGCCCACGAAGCCAACTCTCTTTTCGGAATGAGACAAACGTCGAGATTTGTGAAGTTCAAAATGTAGTCGCGATTAATAGTCCCTTTCAGTGCAAGGAGTCAAGCAAAAATCGTTATTCCTGAGCGGCATAGGGTGGGAAATTCGAGCAAACGTTATCTTAATAGTTCGTCTTCTTCGATGAAGGCAGTCACGCATTTCAAAAACAAGCTGGACTAAAACGATGCAGTGCAGAATGGAAAGCTGAGGCCCAATCACCTTAGCGGTCTTTTGTAGCCCATCCACGAGTAGTTACTCGGCCGACACCTTCTTTGACCGTGATCAGCTGATTTGTGGAAATCCTGTTGAAAGTTCATGCAGACCGGTTTGCCAACGTCAATTCGCCGAGGCTGATTTGCCGACCTCTGCGGCGGAGCACGCGTCATTGAAGCCACGCGAAACCCGTTCATCTGGGTTGTGGTTAGTTCAAGTTGAGACGCTGTTCGTCACAATATGAACTCCACCTCAATGCGCGGTTTGTATTACGAGGGCGTGCCAACGATCTCTCTAAGACTGGAAGCCGCGTATCTGACTTGTTCATTGGTCATTTCAGGAAATAACGGCATGCTCATGACACGCTCACACGCCCGTTCGGTGCTTGGCAAGCTTCCTTCTTTGTATCCGAGGTGCTCCAGACCCTGCTGCAAGTGCACCGGCTTTGGGTAGTGCACAGCGGTCTGCACGCCACGGTCTTGCAACGCGGCGCGGACTCGGTCGCGGTCTTCGACATAAGCCACGAATAGGTGATAGACGCATTCTGCTTCTGGACTGTCCTGCGGCAGGTCTACACGAGCATCGGCCAGCAGTTCACGGTAGAGAGATGAGAAGGCTTGACGCTTCGAGGTCCATTCGTCGAGGTGCTTCAACTTCACGTTCAGCACTGCCGCCTGGAAGCCGTCCATGCGGTAGTTGTAACCAACGTATTCGTGAATGTACCGTGTGGTTTCGCCATGGCTGCGCAACGCGCGGGCCAACTTCGCCACTTCGTCGTCGTTGGTGGTGAGCGCCCCACCCTCGCCGTATGCGCCCAAATTCTTACCCGGATAAAAACTGAACGCAGCAGAATGTCCGAATCCGCCAACTCGTTTGCCCTGAAAACTTGCGCCGTGGGCCTGACATGCATCCTCGATGATCAGAAAGCCAAGATCCGAAGCCATCTTCGTGATCGCTTCGAGGTTTGCCGGCCTGCCATAGAGGTGCACGGGAATGACTGCGCGAGTTCGCTTCGTGATCGCTTGATCAATTTTCTCCGAATCTATGTTCGCCGTTGCCGGATCAATGTCGGCAAAGACTGGAGTTGCTCCCGTATAAATGATTGCCTCGACCGTCGCGATAAATGTGTTCGACGTCGTAATGACTTCATCGCCCGGCCCAATCCCGGCGGCGAGCAGGGCAACGTGCAGGGCACTCGTCCCCGAGTTCATTCCGACGCAATGCTTCACTCCACAGTAATCGGCAAAGGCCCGCTCGAACCGCTCGACTTCCTCGCCGAGAATGAAGGCTGTCTTGCTGCAGACCCGATCAATCGCTTCGCGGACCTCGTCACGGAGATCGCGGTACTGCTCCGTCAGGTCGAAATAAGGGACCTTGAGATTGGCCTTGGTCGGAACCACTCCTATACCTTATCTCATGTGATGGTTCAAAACAGGAATGGATATTTCCTGCAGCGCAGCTCAGCAATCCACCGGCTGCGGTGAAGGTGTTGATACGCATTCCGCTGTAGTCGGGTGCATTCGTTGTTTAGGGGGCCGTGTTGAACCGCATGGCATAGGGCGGTAGAGAGTGATCCGGTTCTCTTCTATGTCGCTTCCAACTCGACCGCGAAACTGTTGGTGATGAACCTCAAGATGTGAGCGAGCGCCGCAGACCTAGCATCGCCATCCATCACGTGCAGTTGAACCCTTGCTGCAGCATGCGATCCAATCTGTCCCAGTCCGAGTCAAATGTTAATAACGTATGAATCGGTCATCCTGTCTAGCTGAGAACGACGGTCACGGCTACAATGTCGCGTAGCGCGTTAAGGGGACTCATGTACATCGAGAAGATTCGCTGATTCGCTGCCAACGGCTTCGTCCGCGTCTGGTTGGCATTGCTTTGGTCGCAACGGCTTTATCACTCATAACGGTATGGGCGGGCTTACAGCACCCACACGAGAGTGCCATTCCCAAATTCTTACGCACAAGATAACCTCGCAGTTGAGTAGGCTTCGGGGGAGGGCTGCTCGACTGACGTCCCACGACTCTTTGAGCCTGGGGCGTTTTGTTTTGCGCGGGATCAGAGGTTACCGGCTAAAGCTCTCACCCGGTGGCACCGGGCAACCGGTGTCCCTACCGCGATCTGCCAACTATCGGTCGCTGCTTGGCGAAGTCGCTATTCCAGTAGCGATCCGCGGATAGTTGGGCACTCGCGATGCGCCGGGTTGCGTCGATTCGCGCGGCATCCTATTCGGAAAGGGTTGACACTTGAATGTTTCGCGCCTGTAGCGGCTTTGGACATGGCTACGCGCCTGGTTTGAAAAAACGGATGGCCCAGAATGTCCCTGCTCCGACCAATCCAGACGCAGGTATGGTGAGGATCCACGCCACGAGGATGCGACGTGCGATTCCCCAGCGGACCGCCGACAATCGGGTGGTGGCGCCTACACCGACAATTGCTCCCGTTATAGTGTGAGTCGTGCTTACCGGAATACCCGCCAGCGAAGCGGAAAACAGAGTGATTGCCCCGGCAGTCTCTGCACAAAATCCACCGACTGGCTTAAGTTTCGTGATTCGGGAGCCCATGGTGTGAACAATTCTCCAGCCACCGAAATAGGTCCCCAAAGCTATTGCTGCGTGCGCGGCGAGAATGATCGGCCAATGAAAGCGTCCCCAATCACCAGCAAGGTCGGCCTTCGTCAGGTATCCAGCTCCGAAAAGCGCGGTAGCGATAATACCCATAGTCTTTTGCGCGTCGTTGCCGCCGTGCCCGATGCTGTACGCCGCGGCAGAGAGTAGCTGAAGTCTGCGGAACCATGCGTCCACCCGTTGAGGTGCCTTGTTCCGCAGCAGCCAAAAAATGGCGACCATGAAGGAAAAGCTAAGTAACAGACCCATCAGCGGGGCAACAAAAATAAAAAGCAGCGTTTTGGACCAGCCGGCAGGGATGATCACTCCGAATCCAGAGCGCATGATGGCCGCACCCGCATAGCCACCGATCAAAGCATGCGAAGAAGAAGTGGGTAGTGCCCACCACCAGGTCAGCAGGTCCCACACGATTGCTCCCATTAACCCAGCGATCACCACAAATTGCGTGACTTCAGAAACCCGGATCATCCCTTGTCCGATGGTTTTGGCGACGGCTGTTCCCAGGAAGAACGCCGCCACAAAATTGAAGAATGCTGCCCAGAGCACCGCGAGCTTCGGGGAGAGTACGCGAGTCGAAACTACGGTTGCGATGCTATTGGCCGCGTCATGAAACCCGTTCAGGAAGTCAAACGCCAATGCGATTAGCACTGTGATAATTAGCAGGAGAATATGATTCGTCACCGGCAAGTGCCCTGTTTCATCGTCATCAGGCATTTTTTACGACTACGGTCTCCAGGACGTTCGCGGCATCCTCAGCCTTGTCCGTAGCGCTTTCCAGAACTTCCAGCAATTCCTTGATTTTTATGAGATTGATCGGATCTTTTTCGAGATCGAACAGCTTGCCGATAGCTTCCCGGGATGCGTCGTCAGCTTCGTTCTCAAAGCGTTTGATTTCGACACATCGAGCCAGGACGTCGCCATTTTTCTGGAGATGAGATACCGCCTGCCCCAATTCCTCGCATTGCGCCAAAATGAGCTTGGATAGCTGTGCCGCTGCGGGCGGTGGATCAGTGATTTTGTACATCGCGATCCTCTCCGCAGCCGCGTTCATGAAATCTAGAACGTCGTCCAGGGACGACGCCAGGCGGTGGATGTCCTCGCGATCAAATGGAGTGATAAATGTCTGATTTAATTTCGTGAGAACGGAATGCGTGAGTTCGTCTCCAACATGTTCAATTCTCTTGATCTCGGCCGTTTTGTCTTCAGTATTTTCATAGTGTTCGAACAAATTCACAAGAACGCGGGCACCCGAGATCAAATTGTCGGCGATCTTGGAGAACATCGTGAAGAAACTAGTATCTCTGGGAATTAGCCGAACCATGCGAGACTAAGCCCCCCGACTCTTGACAGTCTGATTCCCGCTGCAGTAACCGAAAACTCGTCACTATCTCATGCATTATTATGTGAGTCAATGCCTGACCGCGCAAAGCTTCAAGCCACGATCATTTTGGTGGAGGACGATGAGGATCTAGGTCGCTTGGTTGGCCATCATCTGGAGATGGCAGGATTCACCACACGTTGGTTTAGAACTGCGTCCGGTGTTATAGCAGAAGCTGAGAGCCAGCCGCCCGCTTTGTTTTTGCTCGATCTAATGCTTCCAGGTGTTGACGGCTTTCAGCTATGCCGAACCATAAGGAAACATGGCATGTTGAGAACCCTGCCTATTATTGCGCTTACAGCGAGTGCCGGCCGAGGGGACCGCGACCTTGCCTTTGAGAGCGGAGCGGACGACTACGTGACCAAGCCTTTTAGCCCGGTAGATCTAATATCGCGAGTGCGCGCCTTGTGTGAACGTCGATTCTGAATCAAGCGCGAGTCTAACGCGATTTCTTGTCCAGATGCCGTGGTAGGCTCACGGCCGAACGCCGCGGAATGCAAAGGCCGACGAAAAGAATGATTCCCATCACCGTCCCAGTACCGACCGTAATCCATCGCACGAAATCGATTAAAACACTTTGGACGCCCATCGTAACAGTGTGGATCGAATAAAGATCGTCCGCAACGTTACTTTGATACCTTATCGCCGAGTCTGGTTGCAGGAGGAGTAAAGCGCGAATAGCTATCGTAGGGTGTAGGGAAAACTTGGTTGGTGTTTTTTCGATCGAGAGGCGAATCTTTTATGGAAAACCGTTCGTTTACCGACGTGGGCGGGACACCGGGTGGAATCGGTGAGTTCCTCATCGGTTTCGTGATGTGCTGCATTTGCGGATATTTCGTCTCTAACCAAGTGAGTGTTGTCGGCTCCTATTGGAGCTTCTACGGTGCTAACACGTTCGGAGTCACGCTGGTGCCGATGCTCTTCGGCGTTGCCATTCTGTTCTGGAATGGCAACAGCACCATTGGGTGGGTGCTTACCGCCGCAGGAGCGCTGTTCATCCTTGCAGGTGTGATCGCGAATATGCACATTTATTTTCAGCCCACGACCTTGTTCAACACAATGGTGATGCTGGTCCTGCTGGTCGGTGGCCTCGGGCTGATCGCGCGATCAATCACGAGTCATGAGATCAAAAGTCGCGAATAGTCCCGGGAACTCATGCTGTCGCCGACACTAATCGTGGAAACGCGCCAGCGCTTCATAAGCGGCCCCGAGAACGGGGGCGTCTTCGTTCAGTACAGCAAAAATAGGGATCTTCGCTAGTTGACTGCTGAGCTGTAATTTGTCGCTGAACGCGCGAACGAAGGTTCCATCCTCTAGTTTGGGAAGTATCTTAAGGGCGATTCCGCCGGCAACATAAACACCGCCGAAGGGCAAGAGCCGCAATGCCATGTTTCCCGCTTCTGCGCCGTATGCCTCAGTCCAAATCTGAACAGTTTCCACGCTGGCTACGCACGAACCCGCAAGGCCCTGTTGAGTAATTCTGGCACCGCAATCTACTGTGGGTCGTCGCCCGCAAGAATCAATTCGTTTCTACACTCCCCAGTTCAATCCAGCCGGCGGATGCACTGTATCAGTCCGCGTCCAGTCTTCCGCGTAACACAGTGATGGAAGCTTTAGGCAGGGTGTACGTGGTCCCCGCGGTAGCCTTGATTTCAGATCGCGATGCCGGACCATCCGGATCTGCCGAACCGCCGGTGAGAGTGGGGTGCCATTGATATTGCTCGCTGCCAAACGTGATGCGGTCGATTGCTCCAGCAAAGTGGTGAGCCGCGCTCCCATCTTGAAAAACAATTCGCGCTTGATGCGAATTGAGTTGGTCTTTGTTTATCAACATCAATGCCCACTGACCGTCTGGCCGCAACAGGGCATACGCTGTTACCAGGATGTGCCCGGCAGGGTCGGTAATGTCGCTGATCGCAGGAAATACTTTGTGGGCGGCTGCGCCAGGCTGTGCCCATTCTTGAGTGATCAACTGGCTCGCGAAGTATTGAGAGGTGTATTGCTCAATGTGGAAGTTGGAGTCGGTGGTGAACATGCCAAACGTTCCCATGGAGCTACCGCATCCGCTGTGCACGCCCATCGGCAGATAGTGGAAGTAGTACATTCCGCCGCCGCCCGCGGTAAAGAACGCTCCCGTAAAGTCCGCGAGCCAGAGCGCGCCGAAAGTGTCCACCGAGGATTCTCCCGCATTCCACGTGATGTTGAGCTCGCTGATCAGCATGGGCACATTCGGTGGCACACCGTCATCTCTCCACACTTGCATGATGTGGCTGATGAGCGTGGGCTCGTCGTACAAGTTGCTCCACTGAATGTTGCAGGGCTCGAGCGGATAATGTTCGAACGAAAGAAAGGCAAAATCCTGAAGCCGATTGTGAGCTTTTAAATAGGAGACGAAACGTCCCAGCCACGAGGTTTGACCTTGCGCGTCTGGCCAGACTTGGATATCGCGATTGACTCCCTGAAACACCGGCCCGCCGAGCTTCAAGGCGGGATCAACTTTATGAAGCGCGGTCGCCCACTGCACATACAAAGCGCCGTAGTCCTCCGGAAGCATGTACTGCCCGTCCGCTTCCTCACCCATTTCGACATATGAGATTGGGTAACCTCGCGCTTTCAAATACGCGATTTGGTTCGCCGAATCTTCCGGTGTGCCGTAGATAAGAGCAATGGGAACGACCGCGGGAAGGCCGCGCGTGTAGCCGCTAGTATAGAAAAGATCAAATCCAACCTGGTCGCGCTTGTCGTTGATGCCTTGCGGCTCGTGCCACGGATCGACGGAAGAACAATAGGTTGTGGTCTGGTCAGGGTCGGCGGTGTGGCGTACCAAATCGTAAAACCGTCCATCCGCAGACATTGTTCCCAAATAAATCTCGCGGATTGCAAATCCTACGCAATTGCGGCGATCGGAAGAGCCATGGTCGTCACAAGTGTTCGACGGTTCGGTCATCCACACGCGGAGGTAGCGAACCGGCATAGGTGCGGACGAAAGCGTCAGCGTCGCGACTCCTCCACCGTCTGCATTGACGTTGCCGCCCTGAAATGTAACCCACGTGCCCGCGGTTGGCTGCTTGATGGGATCTTCGCCGGTCCAATACTGGACCAGATATCGTCGGGCATAAGGTTCACCCCAAGAGATGCGCATTGCATTTACTTCATGACTGCCTGCAAGATCCAGTAGGACCCACTGCGGATAATTGGAATCGTCTTCGCCGGTGAATGCCTTCGAGAGATACGGATTGCTTTTCCAATAGGTCTTTTCGTCGCCATCGGTGATGCGAGAGTAGCCATTCGCATCAGTCCCGTCGTTGCGAGTGAAGCCACGATGCGGCAGAAAATATCCGAATGAGTGGCGAACGAAATCGCCGGGTTTGGCGTTACCGACAAAATATCCTTTGCCGCTGGGATCGCTCCAGGTGCCTTGCGGATTCCAGTGCCATGCTTCAACGAACAACTCGGTATTCTGCCGGTAGGTGAGAGTTTGCCAACCGGCAGAGAGTACTTGCTTCATGACCGGTTCGGTGAACAGTTTGTCGGTGGCTGAAGTGTTGATGCGATCAATGCCGGCCCCCAGAGCCTCAGTTGGGACGAACGTATTGACTGCATGATTCGGCGTGGCATCTACGCGAATTGCCTGTCCAAAGCAGACCGGAGACAGCATTGAACATACGCAAATCGAACATGCGAGTCCTTGAGCGAAGCGCAATCTACCCCCTCGAAAACGGCGTGATGACCTGCGAAACTGTCAGTTTGCTTACGGCAACTCTAGAAATAGAGCTTCATGCCTAACGGCACTTCACGAGTTGGCGTCGCTAAGAACGTAATCGCGACGAATAGAAGCTGGCATAAATATTCCGCAAATGGCCGACCTCACCCCAGCCTGCCAGAAATACGCGCCGTTCAGCACTGGCGCTTCTTCTGCGCTTTAGAAATTGAACTTAAACCCCAGTTGCACCTGGCGCGCCTTGATTGCCATGTACGAGATGCTCCCGAAGGTATCATCACCGACATTGGTATCCGGCGTCCCGAATACCGGGTGATTTAAGGCATTCTGCGCCTCGACCCGGAATTCGAAATTCATCTCCTCACGTATCTGGAATTGCTTACCGACCGACAGATTGGTCGTGAACGACCAGGGGCCACGAACGCTGCCCAGTGCTCGTGGAGCATCACCAAGAGTATAGGGAGCGGGACGCACGAAACTGGGGTGAACCTGTGCGGTGTTGCCTGCAAAGTAGTTGTCTAACCAATCCGAACCGTGATTACGCTTGGGCGTTCCCACAACATTCGGTCGCTGTGAGCCATATGTGGGTAGTGGCTGTCCGCCGTCATTGAGGAAGAAGGACAGCGGACGTCCATCAGCGATGCGCCAGATGCCGTTGGTCTTCCATCCACCGATGATGGCATCTGCCCAGCGCGGCAGGTTTCCCAGGAATGGCCGCCCGTGCCCAACCGGCAGATCGTAGCTGTAGCTGAACTGTAATACGTAGGGAATGTCGAATGTCGACAGACTCCGTTCCAGTTGGGGCTTGTTAGGATCCTGCAAGCTGTCGAAGCTTTGCGCCCAGGACACATTGGCATCGCCCGAGGAAGCGTCGTCGATCGACTTCGACCAGGCAAACGTTGCCAGTAATTGCAGACCGTTAGAGTACTTCTTCTCGGCGGTCAATTGCAGACTATGGTAGATAGAATTCGCGATCAGCTGCGGTTCTGTAGAAACGCCAGTGAATTGAGGATGGGGGAGCAGCAACTGATAGTACTGAATCTGCGGAAAGCTGCTGCCTATCGAGCTGTTCGGGTCGCTGATAAGCCCGGCGAATGGATTGGTTACGGCGGAACTGAGACATGCGATTGACAGGCCGGCCTGGCACGGGGTGTTTGAGGAGAAATCTCCAACCGGCAGACTCTCCACCCATGGCCCCAGATGGTTCCGCTCCGTCGAACCGGTGAACGGGAGGTGAGTGCCCTTCTTGCCGATATATTCTGCGTTGATCAAAATGTGGCTCGGCAGTTCGCGCTCGATCCCAAAGCTCCAACTCTGCTCATAGGGTGTTTGGTTCCAGCCCGGCGTACGAATCGGACCGTTGGCACCGAAACCCACGTCGTTCAACAGACCGAGCGAATTCCCTGCCGGTTGAATCAACCCGAACTTAAACGGATTGTTCAGGTTCACAAAAGGAGTTGCAAGATCGTTTGGATTCACAGTGATTACATTCGTGTATTGGTTGAAACCTGCGCCGCCGTAGGGGACGACACCCGTGACCCCGGAGCGCGACACCCCATAGTAAATGCCGTAACCTCCGCGTACCACTGTGTTTGGAACGACCTGATAGGCGAAGCCGAAGCGCGGCTGAATGTCGCTCCAGTCGGTTACGTAGTTAGTGCGCTGTTTCGAAGAGGCGAAGACTTCCCCCCCTTTCAAGGCAAGGTTCACGGGTTGGCCGGTGACGGGGTCGGTATAGCTCAGGCTTCCACCATTCAATGGACTGGTGGCATTCGGATCAAAGTAATCCTGATGGTTGTAGCGGTCTGTACGCGGCAACGTAACGTCGTAGCGTAAGCCTAGGTTTAATGTCAGCTTGGGCGTGACCTTCCAGTTGTCCTGCGCAAAGAATCCGTATTGATAATTCGTAGTGGCGGGGCGGAACTGGATTTCTTCGTAGGACCCACAACCATTGCTGGCGCAGCCTTGCGTCATCTGGCCCATCATGAAGCTCGCCATGGAATCGCCGCCGCAGAGGTCCTGTCCGTCGGGGCAGGCATTGGTGGCATCGGTGTTAAAACTGAAGAAACCGACGGGAGCGTTGGTCTGGATGTAGTTAATCTGATGGATCCGGCTATCAAACCCGAACTTGATATCGTGCAGGCCGTGTATCTTGTCGAGGGTGGCCGATAACTGTCCTGTGTCCTGGCCTAGGCGGTAATTGCCATAGGGATCGGTGCCGATATTGGTGTATCCGGCAGGGCTGTACGAGTCGATAAAGATCGCGGGAACTCCCTTGAACCCGTTGGCCTCAAGATAGGACGGAAATCCCAGAGTTCCGAGCGGATCATTTTCCCCATGCGGGTTGTAGGCATCGGTGTGCCAAACTCCACGTGTGAATCCCAGAGTCGTAGTCAGTAGCAAGGTCGGGCTGAAAGTATGGGTGTCGTTGATCGCGAATGCGTGGGCATTATCCCAACCCGGACCGCCCGCACAGGGATCGGTAAAGTTCTTGAAGCAATCAAGGCCCCCTCCTGTGGGGTTGTACTCATACGCGAATTTCGCGCTCATCAAATTGTTTTGTGTAAAGCGATGGTCGATCTTAATGTCAAACTGCCTTTGGGAGCTCTTGCTCGAACCAGATGCGAACCAGTTTTGTAAAAAGCTTCCGCCGGTGACGTTGGGCTCTGGAAAGTAGCTCATCATTGTCTGCGCCACAGGGTCAATCAGATTGCCGGCGACATTAGGGTTGGGGCCGCCCGGGGTCGCGTAGGTGGCGATGTTATTGAAGGGAATGAAGGCGCTGCGCGTTATGGTGCCATTGAACGTTCCGGAGTAAGGGTCCCAAATTTGACCAGCATCCGCGCTGCATCGCCCGGAGCCATTGAACGTGCCTCCGTTTGCCGCACAGAGTTCGCCGAAATCACCAGCGCGCTCCGCGTCGCTGGGAACGCCTCCATTAGAGGTGCTCGGGCCGGTTTCAGTCCTATAGTCATAATCGAAGAAGAAGAATGTTTTGTTCTTGAAGATAGGGCCGCCGATGGTGCCACCGTAATTATGACGGCGGAGCGGCGGAATGGGATCTCCATTCCGGTTTGCGAACCAATCGTTGGCATCGAGGCTGTCGTCGCGGAAGAACTCGTAAACGCTACCGTGAAACTTGTTCGTGCCGGAGCGCGAGACCACATTGACCACCGAGGCACCGGAAAATCCGTATTCCGCGCTGAAGTTGGTCTGCTGAACTTTGAATTCTTCCACTGCCTCCGGTGAGGGCAGATAAGTCACCGACGTGATTCCCCCGTTTGGTTCGGAGTTCGTGGCGGAAGCGCCATCCAGCAGAAAGTCAGCCGAAGCCCCGCGGCTGCCGTTCGAAACAAAGTTTGTGCCTATACAGGGCTCCGGGCATGAATCGTTCATCTCGGTGACGCCCGGCGCCAAACTGGTTAGGCTCAAGACATTGCGGTCAATCAAAGGCAGATCATTGATGAACCTGCGGTTCACCACCTGCCCGGTTTCCGCGTCCTCGGTCTGTAACTCGACAGCCCCTGTAAGTACGTCCACGACTTCGGCAAAAGCACCAACGGCCATCGAAAAGTCCACCGAGGCGTTCTGATTAACGTCGATTCTGACGTTGTCTTGGCGCTGAGTCTTAAATCCAGACGCGCTTGCCGACACGACGTAATTCGAAGGAGGAAGCTCTCGAATGACGTATCGCCCCGCCGAATCAGTTGTCGCTGAAAATTCAAAACCTTTCTCGGCGTCCGTAGCCTTGATCTGTGCATTGGCAAGAAAGGCGCCGGAAGGGTCCTTTACGGTACCAGCAATCGAGCCGGTATAGAGTTGGGCGTGAGCTGCGGGGAGGCACAGCAGAGCGCAAATTGCGAGAACCGCTCCGAGCAGGCTCTGGATTGGGCCTTCAAAAAAAGTCGATTGCAGGTCGTGCCGTGGGTTGGAATTCATTTTCATACGACGCTCCGAGTTCGCGTAGGTTTCGAGCGGGGTCGAGGGTGGGGACAGGAGATGCGCCCCATTCCCGGCATTAAAACGTTTCATTACCTTGGGTTTATTAACTGTCTTGAGAACGGTTGTCAAGACAAATCTGCTCGTCTCATCGTTATAGACGAACCAAGCCCAGAAAAGCTTGTAGGGTACCTAGTTAAATAGTCGCCACGACCTACCAGAAACATGAACGCAATAACGATTTAGTTCTAGGGTTTCTTCGAGGAGACCGGGGCAGCGGGTTCAACGAGATGGTGGTATTGACGCGGTGGCAAATCCGAGAGGTGCTGAACCATTCCGCCAGGCCACCGGATATCCACATTGACCAGCTTCGCACTCGGCCCCAACCCGACGAGCACACGCCTGTCGTGGGACGCAAGATAGCTGCCGCCGCCCGCGATCCAACGCGTCAGCGACCGGCCAGACGAATTGACTGTGATCTTGGCGCCGATCGCGTCACGGTTACTGACCGTCCCTTGCAGCGAGAACCCGATCCAGGAACTATCCTGGCCAACATTATTGCGCAACAGCACTGGAGGGCCGTTGAGGGTCGTGAAGATCGCATCGGGATCGCCGTCGTTATCGAGGTCGCCGATGGCGAGGGAACGTCCCAGGTAAGAACGTTGAAAGGCCGGGCCTGCGAGTTCGCGCATGTCGTCAAAAACGCCAGAGCCGTTATTTCGCAGAAGCAGCGCCGGCTCTCTGTAATTAACATCCACACGCGTGGAATCGATCTCCTGATTGATGTGGCCGTTCACCAGCATCAAGTCCAGATTGCCATCGTTGTCGTAATCAAAAAACTTTGCCCCCCAGCCGACGAATGATCTAGTCAAGTTGGCCAAATGCGAGGCACTGGTGCGATCAGAAAACGGCAGCGACTTCGAGCCCAAAAAGAGCGAATGATATTGGTCATTGAAGTTGGTGACGACGAAGTCCGGGATACCATCGCCATTGACATCGCCTGCATCGACCCCCATACCGGACTTTGCAATGCCATTCTGGTCGTAGGCTACTTCGGCTTCCAGTGCGATGTCTTCAAATGTTCCGTCGTGTTTGTTGATCAGCAGGAGGCTAGGCGACGCGTCCCGCGCAATGAACAGATCCGGCCAACCGTCATCATTGACGTCAATCGCAACCACACCCAGTCCACGGCCGATGAGTTTGTCGAATCCAGAGCGCCTGCTCACGTCCGAGAACGTGCCATCGCCATTGTTGTGATACAGCGTAAGCGGCAAGCCTGTGTAAGCTGTTTGCGCACAGTACGCGCGCACGTGATTCAGTTCGCAATTCTTGGGATCCTCGAACGAGAACTGCGCGTAATTGGTGACGATCAGATCCAAGAGACCATCCCGATCGTAGTCGAACCAGGCTGCACCAGCAGCCCACTTCCCCGCGTTCTTTACGCCGCTTTGGTCGGTGACATTTGTAAAGGTCCCGTTGCGATTGTTGTGATAAAGAGCGCTCGCCGGATAGCCGGTGACGTAGAGATCCTGATAACCGTCGTTGTCGAAATCCGCCGCAGCCACACCCATGCCGTAGAAACTCAGTTTGTCCACGCCTGCTTTGGCTGCGACGTTTTCAAACCTGCCGTTTCCCAGGTTACGATACAAGGCATTACTGAGTGGAAGCGGGCTTTTGCCATGAGGCGTTTCTCCACCGTTTACGAAAAAAATGTCGAGCAGTCCGTCGTTGTCAAAATCGAAGAACGCGACACCTCCACCCATGGTTTCGATGAGAAATCGATCTTGCGACTCACCACCGAACTGCTGCCAGGTAATTCTGGCCTTTTCAGTGATGTCCGTAAAGATTTCATTGGAAGCTGAAGCGGTGGGAGATATGGATGCTGTTTTCCAAAGTGCGATGGCGAACATCAGGAAAACTATTAGCGTGATTGTCCCTGGTCTCGGCATTGAAGTCCGGTCAAGGCTTCGCCTCATCAGTCAATGAACCCTCTTGATGCTCGGAGGCTGGGCCTTTTTTTAATCGCTGGTACGTCTCCAACTCTCGTTGTGCGTCGGCTGTGCGGTTCAGACGGCGATACGCGCGAGAGAGCACGAAATGGACCTGGCTGCTTTGGGGCAGCAGCTTCACTGCCCGTTCGAGATGCTGGCATGCATCTGTCAGCCTGGCGTCGCTGAGTTCGATTTTGCCTAATTCAAAAAAGGCTTCAGGATTGGTGGGATCGCCGGCGATTGCCTGTCTCAACAACTTTTCGGCACGTATGCTGGACGTGCGATCGGCAGCATCCGCGTGGTTCAGCAGCATCTCTGCATACACCACCTTGAGGCGCGTTTCTTTCGGAAAACGCTCGATGGCGGTCGTGAACGTGGAAGTTGCACCTGGGATCAACCCAGCAGAAGCTTGGGCCCTTCCCAGACCCAGCCAACTCTCGATGTCCGAGCTTTGAACTTCGACGGAGTGTTTGTATGACGTGATCGCATCCGTGAACTGAGACAGCCGGCTTTCGATCGAACCCTTCAGATTGAAAACCGCGGCCGACGTGGGGAACAGCGCGGCAGTCCGATTTGCTGCATCGAGCGCAACTCGAAGGAAATCATGGGCCTCCAGTACTTTGATGAGATCAACGTAATTCGACTCATCGGCCGGCGTCAGCGCGATTGCGTGCTCAAACGCCTCGGTCGCTTCTTTGGGTTTGTTAAGCCGGTGGTAGCACCAACCGAGCTGGTTGTACATCTGAGGGGTTGCAGCAGGAGACGCAACGAGTGGCTGTAGTGTGGTTTGGCATTGGGCGAAATGGCCGGAGTGGTATTGGACGGTGCCCCTTCGGAATTGAATGTCTGGTGCATTGGTCTCGGAGCTGCTGATGGAATTGAGCAGCCGTTCCGCTTCTTCGTAATCGCCGGCTTGATCGGAAATCTCGGCCCCGAGCAAGATGGCTTTAAGCGTGCTTTGTGATGACAGCCTTTGCAATGTGGTACGCGCGTTTGCTTGCTCGTGCAGGTGATAGTAGGAAAGTGCAAGAGCTGCAAGGGATTCCGGCCGCTTGCCGACTTCATCCGGAACCGAACTGAGCATCTTTGCGGCGGTCGCGTAGTCGCCGGAATTCTCCGAGACCATTCCCAGCAGCAACCGCGACGGCGCGTCGTTAGGGTGCTCGCGCAAAATGATTTCGAGTTCACGCTTCGCCTCGCCATAGCTGTGCAACTGCCACAGGTTGGCGGCCAGATATCTTCGCGAAGTGAAGTCGGCGGGAGCCAGTTGCACGGCCTTTCGGAAGACGGCGGTGGATTCGTCCAATTTCTTGTCCATCGCCAGCAGGGTCCCCAGAGTGCTGAGAAATTCGGGGTTGTTGGGTTCGAGCTTCACTGCCTGGCGCAGTTCGTTCTCCCCGCTAGTCAAGTCTCCGGATTGGGCAAGCTGAATTCCCAAGTCGGCGTGAGCTTGCGCACTATCAACTTGGCCTAAGAGCCCTTGATGCCAGAACATCACAGCTGCAAACAGCATTGCCAGGTATAGGGCTCGAAACCACAAATGCCGCAGGCATGACGCTATGTACGCACTGGTCGCAGGTTGCCGCGCAACATTTATTCGCGACACCTTGCTTGTCACAGTCCAATACATCTCAGTCTGGAATATGCTACTCCGGCAGAGCTACTCTCGGTGAGTCCAGCAAAAGCTATAATTGAATCGGGCCCGTATTGTCAGCGTCATGTCCTTCGGCCTTCTCGTGAACGGCACTGAGCATCGGGTTGAACCCGCCGGAAGGCGAATCTTTACTCTCGGTTTTAAGAAACAGGCTCAATCTCACCGGAACCAAATACAGCTGTGGCGAGGGCCAGGGTGGTGCGTGCACTGTTCTGATCGAAGGACGCGCAACTTCTCCTGCTAGGTGTTGGCCTCGGCAACCGCGGGAAAGAAAATCAGCACAATTGAAGGACTCGCAACCGGCGGCAAGTTCCATCCCTTCAGGAAGCATTCCTATAAGAAGGAGCGTTTTCAATGCGGCGGCTGCACCGATACGCGAGCAAGGATTCCGGCGGTTCAGTTCAACAACCAGGCGGTCGCGGTGAAGGTTCTGCTGGGAATTCCGTTGTAATTTTGTTATGGATTGCCCGGCGCCTCTCCGCTGGAACCCGGTTGTGTAGAGAGATTACTTTCCGCGGAAAAGCGGGCCGGCAGCGGACGGTATCCGTTTCGCGTTCTGATGTGATACTTCTTCTTCTCTCCGACCAGCTTTACCGTAATTGCTCGCCAGCCAGGATTGGGATTTGCCCGGGGATAATAGCTAAGCGAATAAAGATGGGAAAGATCGTCGCGGATTGACGAAAAGGCCTGTTTTTCGTCCCGCCAATTTTTGGCGAAATAGGCCTTGCCTCCGGTTGCCGCTGTCATGCGTTCGAAAACGGCGGTAGACACGGGTTCAAGTTGGGCTTCCCGCGTGCTGATCATGTAAATGACGGTGCCTGTGGACTGCGCCAATTCGGCGACATCTTCGGGCGGGACGACACTCGAATTGTCGGGGCCATTGGAAAACACCACGATCACTTTTCTTCCGCTGTACTGCGCTGCGTCTTTGACAGTCAGCAACAGGCAGTTGTACAAGGCGGCGTCATCGCCGGCGACAGTCGAGCGTACAGCCTGCACAACTCGAGTGCGGTCGGAGCTTGCGGATGCGCCACGTGAGAGGTCGCGACTATATGAGTAAAATGCCACTCGCTCGGTGCCTTCGAGCGAGCGGATGAAATCGGAAATGGCATCTTGCGCGAACACGAAGCCGCGGTACATATAGTTGCTGGTATCGAAGAGGATGAAAACGTTCGATCCACCTACCAGCGAGCCCAGTTCGGACGCGGGGACGACGCCGGGCAAATCCGGCATTACACGAGGCGGTGTGCCGCCAGGCTTGGCATTGGGCGACGGTGTGCCGTCGGGCTTGACATTGTCGGACGCGGACTCAACGAGCCGAGTTGGTTCGTCGCCTTCGCCAAATGTAGCGAGCTTCTCCGCGATGGCATCTTCGGTAATCACGAAGTCTTCCGGGCGGAGTCCGGTAACGTAGTTTCCTTTGTTGTCCGTCACTGCGACATTTAACTGCACCATGTTCACGATGACATGAATGTCGGGCTGATAGTCTTGGGTTGAACCGATTGGCGATTCGAATTCCAGAATCACGATCGAAAGAAAGCAAAGAAGAAGTAACCGCGATCTCGACATAAATAGTCCCCGTGGTGCCTGCCCAGCATGTTCTCGAATCCCAACGCAGTGTAGATTAAGCAATCCCAATCACCTATTTATCGTTGCAGAGCCGACTGCCGCGGTAGTTGCCGGAAGTACGGCAATCTTTCCTTGACGAAACTCCTCGCCAGTCTCTCGCATGGCGCGGAGCAAAGCTTGCCGGTCCTCGAAGTCGGTTGCGAAAATCTTCGCCACCATGCGACGTGTAAGTTCCGGCACCAAACGATTCAGCGTCACTGGCAAATAAAGTAACCCGCGAACGCCGGGAATGGCTTCAAGTTCAGCAGCTCGCGCGCGTAACTTTGCGCCAAGGTCTTATGGGGCACGCCGAAGTCTCGCGATAGCCGATTCCAACTCAGCTCGTCTGGATACTGGCGACAGATCCGCTCGAGTTCCTGTCCCGACGGTCCCCAGGAGTGGGTGTCGTCAGGAAAGTAACGGCGAAACTCAGTTGTCAAATAGAAAGCGTCGGCAGGAGTGATCAGTGCGAGAGCTTCGTCCGGTTTACTTTCTAATGTAAGTTCCAGGAGGGAGGAGTCTCGTGGCAGCATGCGTTCTGCGAGAATACGGATTACTTTTGCGCGCAACTGATCGTCAGTGGCCGAAGCCTTTACGAGTTCTTCTCCCGCAGCCTGGTAAAGGGCCACAGTGTGAAGTTCGTTTGTGCTCACGTTCCACCATCGCGGGAGGACCGCATCGGTCAGGAGACTGGGAACGGCTTCTCTCCAGATGAGAGCTTGAACATTTTCTGGGGCGATAAAGTCCTGTTCCGCGTCGGAAAGAACAAAAGGCAAGTCAGCAAGAGATCCTGCAAAATGGGCGCCGCCGCCGGCCGGTGAACCTTGACCGAATAACTGCGGAGCACGCCAGAGGCCTTGGATGCCGACCACAGTGTCTCCCGAAAAGTCATGTGAGCGAACGAACAGCGGGTTCGCGCGCAGCAGTTGAGCTCCGGGAGGTTCGTAGTAAGCGTAGTTCAACCCCACCAGAGTGTCCCGCAGGAAGGGAGTGAGTTGGCCACGAGCTTCCTCAAGTTGGGCAGGAGAAGCTGGGCCTTTTAGCAGCCGGGTCAGGTCCGTATGTAATTGCAGCTCAGTGTGGCGATTATTGTAGAGACCTGCCGCCCATTCCGTCCTTTCAGACGAAGTAAAAATGGGCTGTGGCATCTGGAATTCCTGCAACTCGCCTGCCAGCGGTAACAACGCCTTTCCGGCCACTGCTCCTTTCGCGACCTGATTCAAGCCATCGGCCAGGCCAAACAACGTATCGAGTGAGATCAAACGCTGCGCGTCCATTATGGAGCGAATACCGTGGGCAACCTCTGCATGGATTTGTTTTCCCTTGGGGTCGGCTTGACCCGGACCGGCGAGCAACTCCATGACTTCATCCTGGGACACCGTGGTTTTCTCGGCGGCGTGAATCACGGTTGCGAGGGAACTGCGTCCGGCGTCGAACAGCTGCGCGGGGGTGTTCACCTTTTCGAAAGATTTGATCACTGCCTGCCAGGAACGGTTAAGGTCCTGCCTGGGAATCTGCTCCTGCCGTGCCAGAATTTGCCAGAGTCCAAGACTGGCCTGAAACGTTCCCATGGCATTTCCGCGGAGCGTGTGATTGGGGAGTTTGCCCAGAGCATCGGCGGTACTTAAAAAAGAAGCTATAGAGGCGTCGTCCAAGTCCGGAAATTCGGAGAAGATCAAATACTGTTCATTGAATTCATCAAATTTCCTCGCCAGCAATTGAAGGGTCTCGGGTTTCAAGCGGTGACCGGGTGGGCGATTGCTATCGAGTTCAGAAAAGGTGAGATACATGTTCAGGGGGCTGACGTCTGTTTCCAGGCGGCAGAAAGCGAACATGGCTTCGAGTAACTGGTCGGGGTGATTGAAGCGCGCGGCGCGTTTGGCCCAGTCATGTACGAGTTTGGAATCAGTTTTCTGGCTAAGGATGTTCTTCCAGACATCGAGACTGCCGGGCACGAGTGGCTGGCCGTCTGAGTCCCATCGTAGGCGTGTCAAGAGAAGAAGCAGTCCGGGGGCAAGTCGAAAAGCCGGACGTGCGGCGTCAGAAGAAATCTCGGAACCGCGAAACGCCGAATAGAAAAGTTTAAGCCGATGAGCCTCAATAAAATGTTGTTGCTGCTCGCGGTTGATCCGGGCGAGGGAGTCGAAATAAGCGGCCAGCCAGCCGCGATCTTTTGCGAGCAGTCTCGGCACGAATTCTTGTGGTGAGCGCGGATCTGCTCCAACCAAATCCTTCCATATGGGTTCCGCGTCGATACCACCCGGGACTTGCACGCGGCCTGCGCGGACACAGATCTGACTTCCATAAAAATCGAGGTCGGCTGCAAGTGGCAGAAGTTTTCTTAGTCCGACCGTTTGCTGCAGCGCACTGCGCGTTTCTGAATCGAGGCGAGAAAATCCCCAATAGAGACGCGCAAGAACCGGATGATGCACTAACGCTTCCAGCAGATTCGAGGATTGGCGAGTACCCGTGCGAAGGGCTCCCGTCCAGTCAGTCTCGGTGAACAACACTGGGACGCTCGATTGTGCATAGCGATAACTGAAGTCTGTGCCTCGGCGCAAGGAATCTTCCAAGGCAGGAAGTGGGAAACCGGAATCTGTGGTTAGGAATGCTCTTTCAGCATCGTCTGTAACCAACCAAGAATTGCCTTGGCCGCAAGCCGCTCGCATGCGATAGCCAAGAATTTGGAGCAGGGGTCCCGCTTGTTGGCACGTGGAAATGTGGATCACCCCATCCGGGCCTGCCAGCGCCGCCAATTCCTTAGCTTGATTGAGATACTTCTGCAACAAAAGCAAAAACTCTGTTGGCCTGCCTCTCTCTTCCCATCCTTGATAGCCCTGCACATACACATTGCGAGCAAGGAGGGGCAGTACATCTTCTGGTGGCGCTTTCTGACTGATCCCCGCCATACGCAAAAACGAGCGAAGAGGACCTGGAATGATCACCTCGCTCGAGGGGGTAATGGTTTTACGATCAACGTGCGCGTCTTGATCGTTCACAACCGAAGTGGTATCGGTTGCGATTTGAGCGTTGACGGCCTGATCGCAAGAAATCAGCAGAGAAGCCGTTAAGACAAATGCCGCGAGGCGAAGAGGAGTATGCATGGCTGGAGTCCTCTCTCCAACTTGGAAGGCTTGCGATTTGTTAGCTTATTCCGATGATCCAATCACTCAACGGCGCCAATCAGAGTTGCCGAGCAGAAGACCGGTTGGCTACGGTTCGCACCGGGCTTTCTCAACAGCTAATTGTCGTCCTCCGGCCTCGATCACCGGCTCGGTAGGAATAATACGCCGACTTCCGCCCAGAATTGAGAACGTTTCAAAAATTTTGCAAATGCCCAGTTCCCACCCAGCCAGCCAATCGCGGGCAACTTAGGATGCCGAACCATTCATCAGCATTTGCCTGCCCATCGGGACATGGCGTCAACGCACCGGCGACATGACCCGCCGGCGCGGGCAGGAGTCGTTACGCGAAGATTTACCAACCACTTGCCGGATTTCATCATCTTTATTCCTACATTGCATGTTTTTGCAGTGCAGTACGGACCGCTCCACTCCGGTGACAACGGCGCTTGAGATTATCGAATTTAAAATGTGCCTGGTTCTGGTCTTGGCACGATCGAGCCATAATCGCGTCTGTTCTCCTCGCGACCCTTGCCGCTCTTCCGGGCTGTTCAAAAAAGACTCCGCCGCCGGTTGACGCAGCGGCAATTTTTCGCTCCAGGTGCTCCGGTTGTCACCACGACGACAATGACATGCGCGCGCCGGAGCCGGAAGCTCTGCGGGAGATGTCGCACTCTGCGATCCGGTCCGCGCTCGAAACCGGGCGAATGAAGTGGGAAGCGAGGACGCTTTCCAAGACCGATAAAATTGCGATTGCGGACTACCTGGGTAAATCGGATGTGGCGATTTCCGCAAAGTTGACTGGGGTTTGTCCCCGCGATCTCGATCCACCAGCGCATCCACCCATCTGGGCGGGCTGGGGAGTGGATCTGCGAAATACTCGATTTCAGCCGGCAGCGGGTCTCGGCCGCGAGCAAGTCAAATCTCTAAAACTGAAGTGGGCATTTGGTTTTCCCGGCGCGGCGGCCACCTATAGCCAACCAACCTCGTTTGCGGGCATGGTGTTTGTGGGAAGCGAAGACGGGACAGTGTATGCGCTCGATGCCGCGACCGGATGCAGTTGGTGGACGTTTCGCGCGTCGGCGACGGTGAAAACCGCAATTTCTGTGGGCAATAATGGGCACACTGCATTCTTCGGAGACACTAACGGTTACGTCTATGCGGTCTCGGTGAAAGACGGATCGCTGGTGTGGCGTGTACATCCGGACTCGCATCCAGCAGCCAGGATCACGGGATCGCCGTTGCTATTGGGCACGACTCTGTATGTGCCGATTTCATCTGGAGAAGAAGGAGCGGCGGCCGATCCACACTATCCCTGCTGCACCTTCCGGGGCAGTCTGGTCGCGCTTGATACAGCGTCGGGCAAGCAGATTTGGAGAAGCTTTGCCATTGACGAAACTCCGAAGCCCACGCGTCAGGGTCCGCAAGGGGTGCAGTACTCGGGGCCTTCCGGGGCGGCAATCTGGTCTCCTCCGACTGCCGATCTGAAGCGTCACGTGATCTATGTGGCAACGGGAAATAACTACTCTGCCCCCGAGACCGACATCTCGGACGCCGTGATCGCGGTGGACATGAAATCCGGCAGGAAGCTCTGGCATCGGCAACTGATGCCGCGGGATGTGTGGAACAGCGGTTGTGTGGCGGAACAGAAAGATAACTGTCCTGAGGGTCACGGGAATGACTTTGATTTTGGAGCGCCACCGATCTTGAAAAGGCTCTCCGATGGGCGCGACGTGCTGCTGCTGGCGCAAAAATCAGGGGTCGTATATGCGCTCGACCCAGATGGCCACGGAAAATTGCTCTGGCAGAGCCGGATAGGACATGGCGGGCTATTGGGCGGCATCCAGTGGGGAGGGGCTGCGGACAGCCACAATGCGTACTTCACTTTGTCGGATTACAGCGACACCGATCCTCTGAAGGGAGGCGGCTTGTTTGCGCTAGACCTACGTACCGGGAAGCAAGTTTGGTATGCGGAGCCGGTGAAACCTGCATGTATAAAAGAGTACGGCTGCAGCGCCGCGCAAATGGCGCCACCGACTGTGATTGCCGGGATTGTATTCGCGGGCTCTCTCGATGGGCATCTGCGGGCGTATGACGCGCGCAATGGCGCCGTAGTTTGGGACTTCGACACCGATCGTGAGTTTCCGACCACGAACGGACTGAAGGCACATGGCGGGTCGTTGAATGGCGCGGGGCCGGCCGTGGTCAGCGGCATGGTGTATGTCAACAGCGGTTATACCAACGCAATGGCCGGCAATGTGTTGCTCGCATTTTCAGCAGGGTCGCAGTGAGGTACTTCTCCAAAACAAAACCATTTGCAGACGCCGAGGGAACCAGAAAAGGCTAGTATCCTCTCGGCGCGCTCTGCGATCTCGGCGGTGAACGCGGTTGAAAAAGGGGGATTAAATCTTGCTAATTCGGGACGGTTCTGCGTAGATCACAAAACGCCGACCGCGCAGGAATCCGATTACGGTCATGCCGAACTCGCGGGCGAGTTGGACGGCGAGACCAGATGGCGCGGAGACTGAAGCGAGCGCCGGAACACCGGCCACCAGCGCCTTCTGAATAATCTCAAAACCGCCGCGACCGCTGACCATCATGACGGACTCAGAAAGCGGCAGCTTGTTTTTCTGGAGCGCCCAGCCAACAACTTTGTCCACGGCATTGTGACGGCCAATGTCTTCCCGAAGCACTAGCAATTCGCCGGTGCGATCGAACAGCGCTGCTGCGTGCAGGCCGCCAGTGCGTCCGAAAACAGCCTGACCAGTGTGAAGTTTTTCGGGAAGCGTGCAGAGAACTTCGGGATCAATGGTGAAGCGTGAATCTGGGCGACGAATGCCGCGGAGCCTGACCGATTCGATTGAAGTCTTCCCACAGACGCCACAGCTGGAGGTCGCGGCGAAATTTCTATGGAAGTCGTCGAAGTTGGGGGCTTCTTCCACTTGAGCTTCAAGCACGTTCGCTTTGTTTTTTCCGGGAACAGGCTGCAGAGTGATGAGCTGTGCAGCATTGCGGATCAAGCCTTCAGTGAAGAGAAACCCGGCAGCTAATTCGAGATCATGCCCGGGGGTTCGCATGGTGATGGTGAGGGGCTGGCTGTTGACCCGAATTTCGAGCGGTTCCTCGGCAACTAAACAATCTTGGAAAGAGTGGATGTGGCCATCCTTCCATTCATTCACGTGGGTGAGATCAATTGATCGGGCTGTGCTCATGCGGTTCTCGCTCCGCTCGCTCAGGACAGCCGGGCCGCCTGTCCCACGTGAGTTGTGGTGGCCGCCCCCCCATCTGAGCTGTGATGGCTGGCTCATGTGAGCTGTGATGCTAAAGCGCAATGCCGAGAATGCCTGATTGTATTTCCGGACGCAAACTGGACATCGGATTCGCAGGTCAACCCATCTCAGGTTAGGAATACAATTCCCGCCAGAGGCAAGCCGTGTTCACTGATCTTTTCTCTCGCTGGCCACTGATCCAACAAATCAGAACTGGCGCGGACGGCACTGGGCCTGAGTCATATTCGGAGCGCACACACAATCTGCGACCGAAAAACGACGGCGCTAAGGTTGCGCGGTCGATCTGTCCCTATTGCGGCGTCGGATGCGGACAGCTGGTCTACCACAAGAATGGCAGACTGATTTCTATTGAGGGCGATCCCGAGTCGCCGATATCACGTGGCCGGTTGTGCCCGAAAGGCGCCGACACTTACGAGTTGCACACCCACTCTGCTCGGCTAAACAAAGTAAAGTATCGGCGTCCGTATTCCACACATTGGGAAGATCTCCACCTAGAGACCGCGATGGACATGGTTGCAGAGCGGGTCTGGGAAACTCGCGAACGGACATTTCAGGAAACAAAAGACGGCGAAACCCTGATGCAAACGACCGCCATGGCCCACCTCGGCGGCGCGACGCTGGATATCGAAGAAAATTACTTAATAAAGAAACTGTTTACTGCCGGCCTGGGCATGGTTTGCATTTCCAACCAGGCCCGTATATGACACAGCTCGACTGTCCCCGGTCTGGGGACCTCGTTCGGTAGAGGCGGCGCCACCACTGCGCAACAAGACCTGAGCAATGCCGACGCGATTCTCATTATGGGATCGTCTATGGCGGAGAACCATCCGGTCGGCTTTCAGTGGGTGATCGAGGCACGCGAGCGCGGAGCAAAGATCATTCATGTGGATCCGCGGTTCACGCGCACCTCGGCGATGGCCGACATCTGGGTACCGCTTCGCGCAGGCAGTGACATTCTCTTTCTCGGCGCGCTAGTAAATTATGTGCTCACGAACAACAAAGAATTTCGCGAGTACGTGGTCCGCTACACCAACGCGCCCACAATCCTGCGGGACGATTTCAAGGACACCGAAGACCTGGATGGACTGTTCTCTGGATGGGATGCCGAGGGAAAGAAGTACGATCCGGGAACATGGCTATATCGCAGCGCTCCGCGGAAAGACGCCGGGGAATTTCCTGGACATGCCGAGGCGGGCGGCGGACACGGAAAAGATCGTGGCGGCGAAGCGCAGGAGATCACCAATTTTGATTGGGACTTCTCGATGGAAGATCCGCAATGCGTTTTCCAGGTTTTGAAGCGACACTTCTCGCGCTACACGCCTGAAATGGTGGAGCGCTATTGCGGTGTACCCAAAGACGTCTTTCTTAAGACCGCGGAGACTTTCAGTTCGGCGTCTGGTCCCGAAAAGACCGCGGCGATCTGCTACGCGGTCGGTTGGACACAGCATTCGAAGGGCGTGCAGATCATCCGGACCGCGGCGATTCTGCAATTGCTCTTGGGAAACATCGGGCGGCCGGGCGGAGGAATTCTGGCCCTCCGTGGCCATGCTTCGATTCAGGGATCAACGGATGTCTCAACTCTGTATGACATTTTCCCGGGATATCTGCCTGTGCCGTTTTTCGGCGCCGACTCGGGTACGTTAAAGGATTACATCAAGAAACATCGGGTGCGGATTGGACTCTGGTCGAATTTTGATTCGTACATCATCAGCTTGTTGAAGGCGTACTACGGCGATGCAGCGACCAAAGACAACGACTTCGGATTCAACTGGCTGCCTCGCGTCACCGGTGACCACTCCCATTACGGCTATTGGCTCGACATGCAGGACGGAAAGATGGATGGCCTGTTCGTCATGGGCCAAAATCCCGCAGTAGGGGCCGCCAACGGGCGGCTTGAACGCACAGCTTTGAGCAAGTTGAAATGGCTGGTGGTGCGCGACATGGTGGAGACGGAGACGGCATCGTTCTGGCTGGATTCTCCAGAGGTAACGCGCGGTGAACTTTCGCCGGAGAAGATTGCGACCGAAGTTTTCCTGTTCCCTGCCGCAGGAACTGCGGAAAAAAGCGGAACGTTCACCAACACGCAGCGCCTGCTGCAATATCGCAACAAAGCAGTCGAAGCTCCGGGGTATTCGCGAAACGAAACTTGGTTCATGTATCACTTGGGGCGACGGCTGAAGGAAAGGGCGAAGAATGATCAGCGTCCGAGAAATGTAGCGTTGAATGCACTGACCTGGGACTATCCGGTCGAAGGCGAAAATCGTGAACCGAGCGTCGAAGCAGTGCTGAAAGAGATCAATGGGTGGACCGTTTCAGACCGGAAACAGTTGCCCAATATCCAGAATTTGAAGAATGACGGGTCAACTGCCTGTGGCGCATGGATTTATTGCGGAGTCTTTCCTGAAGCGAACCGCAATCGTGCCAACGAACGGGCACCGAAAGATTTGCTTGGGCATGGTTGGGGATTTTCGTGGCCGAATGATTGCCGCATCATTTATAACCGTGCCTCGGCGCGCCCGGATGGAACACCTTGGAGCGAACGTAAGAAGTTGGTCTGGTGGGACAAAGAGAAGAAGGAATGGACGGGGCTGGACAATCCTGATTATAAGAAGGACCTTGCCCCAGATACTCCAGATGACCTAGACAGTGGAGTTGGCATCACCGGCCTGGGCGGGGCGCGTCCATTCACGCTGCATTCGGATGGTGTGGGCTGGCTTTATGTCGCGAGCGGTTTGAAAGACGGGCCGCTGCCCACGCATTACGAACCGCTCGAGTCAGTGGTCAAAAATCCTCTCTATGCGCAGCAGAATGACCCCGCGGCACAGAAGAAGGAGCGGCCAGATAATCCTTACGCGAAATCGTTCGGCGATCCGCGCTACCCGTACGTGCTGACGACGTATCGGCTCACCGAGCAACATACCGCGGGCGGAATGACGCGGACCCTTTCGCATCTCGCTGAGTTGCAGCCTGAATTATTCGTGGAAGTTTCTCCGGAACTGGCCGAGGAGATAGGGCTGGAGCACGGCGGGTGGGCAACCATTTCGACGCCGCGCGCGAGTGTGAATGCACGAGTACTTACTACGAGGCGAATGCGTCCGATGTGGATTGAGGGCAGAAGGATCCATCAGGTCGGCCTTCCTTATCACTGGGGATACAAGGGAATGGCGACAGGCGATATCGTGAATGACTTGATTGGCATCAATGAGGAACCGAACGTTCGGATTATGGAATCGAAGGCGCTGGTCTGCAATGTGGAACCTGGGAAAAACGGTCACCGCGGGGAACGCAGAGACGAAAACATTGCAGCGGTGTCGTGAGAGTCGAGCTTCGCTCGACCGGACAGGCGAGCCGCCTGTCCCACGTGGTTCGGTGAGATTCACATGGGCGTAACAGCATTCTTAACAGATTCGACGTTGTGCATCGGCTGCAAAGCTTGCGAAGTGGCTTGTAAGGAATGGAACGGCGTCAGCGAAGATGGTCTCGACTGGAGCGGATTCTCATATGACAACACGGGCGCGGTCGGCCATTCGACGTGGAGACACGTCAAATTTGTAGAGAATGCGCCGGAACCGGGATTTGGCGGAAACGCTGCCGAACTGAATTCATGGTCGTTTTCGTCGGATGTTTGTAAACATTGCGAAAACGCGGGCTGCCTGGAAGCGTGTCCGACAGGAGCGATCGTTCGAACTGAATTCGGGGGAGTTTTTGTTCAGCCCGATATCTGCAACGGCTGCGGGTACTGCGTGGTTTCATGCCCGTTCGGCGTCGTCGAAAAAAATCCGGACGATGGGCGCGCATTCAAATGCACATTTTGCTATGACCGACAGAAAGTGGGGTTAAAACCCGCATGCGCCAAAGCGTGTCCGACGGAATCAATAAAGTTCGGCGAGATTGAGACGCTGCGCGCCGACGCTCAGGCGCGCGTGGAAGAACTGCATCAGCGGGGCATGGATGATGCCAACCTCTACGATCCCACGGAAACGAGCGTGGGCGGCACCCACGCGATGTTTATAGTCCGGGGAGATGCGCGCGCTTACAATTTGCCGCCGAAACCAGAAGTCCCGACGATTTACTTGAAGAAGGCGTGGACTTCATCGGCCATTGGGGCTGCATTATTGCTGGGCGGCACCTTGGCCGCATTTCTCGCGGATCGGCCCCGGAGGCGGCGGTGACTGCCTCGCGGCTACAATTGCCAGTCGTGGACAGGGAACAGCGGCTGACGGAGATTCGGCGGCAGGCGGAAGAACGCGGGCGAGTTGAATCTCGCGGGATTCGGCCAGCTGGTGCGCCATTTCCCAGGGCTTCGGTGGAGACCGGGTATTACGGAATTCCTCTTCTGAAGCGCCCGGCGTGGACCTGGGAAATTCCTCTGTACTTTTTTGTCGGAGGGGCGGCAGGCGCATCTGCTGTGGTCGGTGCGATCGCAAATTACACCGGAGCCGATCGGCGACTGGTGCGGGATGCGCGCTGGATCGCTGCCGCTGGATCCATAATCTCTCCTGCATTGTTGATATCCGACCTCGGGCGGCCTGAGCGGTTCTACAACATGTTGCGTGTGTTCAAGCCGCAAAGTCCGATGTCGGTTGGGGTGTGGACACTGCTCGGTTTTTCCGGCGGATCGGTTGCGGCTGCATTTGCGGGATCAATGCGGAAACGTTACGGAGAATCCCTTCCCATTCGCGTTGTCGAAAATGCCGGCGAGGCAGCGTCTCTTCTCTTCGGACTTCCGTTTTCGAACTACACCGGTGTATTGATCGGAGCGACGGCGATACCGGCGTGGAACGAGAATGCGGGCGAGTTGCCGATGCACTTTGGCATGTCAGGATTGGCGGCTTCGGTGGGATTGCTCGAACTGATGGGGCATCGCAGAAGTCGCGCGCTGCAAATGCTCGGGCTTGGCGCAGCGGTGTTCGAGTGCTGGGAAGAGTGGAAGCTCGAAAGCCGCAAGAGTTCGGCACTTCAGCCGCTGAAACATGGACCGAGCGGCGGGATTGTTCGGGCGGGAGGATTTTTGTCCGGCCCGCTGCCGCTTGCGTTGCGAGCGGCAAGCATATTGAGCGGCGGAAATTCTGCCAAGTTGAGGAAGTGGGCGGCAATTTCCGCGATCGCTGGATCGTTGCTGACGCGAATTGCCTGGGTCCATGCCGGACATGTGTCTGCACAAGACTGGCGAGAGCCGTTGAAAGTGCGAGAGTAGAGTGCAGGTAAGTGGCTTCCTCTTCGTAAGCGCCGCTCTTCCACGGCAGCGCAAGCGTTCACGAGTTTTTGACGGGCTGTGAAAGCTTGTGCGTTCCCCAAAAATGAAGGCAGTTTTCTGCCAGAGTCGCTGTTATCGCGCGCCTGCATTGGCGGTAACATCCCGTTCATACCAGAGTAATTTGTGCGCTTTGTGTCGTCGTGCGAGGCTTGCTACAGGCTCACGTAAGGCTGCAGCAAGTCGCATATGACGCCACAAGTCTTCCATGACACGCTCGGGCTTTTCACGAAAGGGCTGCCGATGATGATTGGCGCCGTGGCCATGGTGGTATTTGGGAGCTTGTTGTGGTCAGAAGCCAATTCAGGGCCGCGTCCTGGAGGGTGCAGCCGTCAGCCGAAGTCTTCCGGTTCCCAACGCTCTCGCTAGACTCGTATGCTCTTACGCTCAAGTTCACTATTGACTTGGGTGTTCATATTCCCGTTGACCTGAGTCCCTAAGCGGCTAACTAAAGCCGAATTCAACGAGCGACTTTTATAGGCACGAGCGAATTCGTGCTCCTCCCAATTGAGTTAGTGGTCTAGGTTCTTGCGCTCCGCCGATCCACGTGTGCCATACTGCACAATTCCGTCGTCTATACTATTTCGTCTGCCTGATGTGCCGAGTTTCGAGGATTTCCATTGAAGATTCTGGTTTGCATGAAACAGGTGCCGCAGAAGGATGCGCCGCTGAAGCTGAACGAAGCTGGTACCTGGATCCGCGAAGATGTTTCTTACGAAGTGAACGAGCCGGATGCGTTTGCGCTGGAGGAAGCACTGCGTCAGAAAGAGAAGCACGGTGGCGAGGTCGTTGTCATCACAGCAGGGCCGGCGAGGGCCCAACAGGTGCTTCGCGAGGCATTGGCCAAGGGCGCGGACCGTGCGATTCATCTGGAAGACGCAGCGTTTGTTGGCCTGGATGCATTCAACACTGCCCGTGCATTTGCTGCGGCAATCAAGGATGAACAATTCGATCTGATCTTTACCGGACTGCAATCTGACGATTATGGTTTCGCACAAACCGGCGTGATTCTTGCCGAGCTGTTGGGATGGCCGCACGCGACCATCATCATGCAGATCGAGAAGACAGAGGGCGGGATCAAGGTGAAGCGGGAGCTTGAGTCCGGATATTTTCAATTTGTGGAGATGCCGCTGCCTGCGGTGCTCACGATACAGTCGGGAATCAATAAACTGCGTTATGCGACACTGATCGGGATTAAACAGGCGAAGAACAAACCCTTACGAAAGGTTGCGCTGGTCGAGTTAGGGCCGGCGGTTACGGCGAACTCACAGAAAATTGAACGCATGTACGTGCCGCAGAAAACTAAGAAGACGGAATACCTGGAAGGAAGTTCGGCGGAGATTGCGAAGAAGCTGGTGGAAAAGTTGAGGAATGAAATACGGGTGCTGTGAAGGCTGGGACGTAGCAAGCTACGTCTCTACGCGAAAGAGTTGAGGAGGAATATGTCAGGCAATCAGTTAATTCGCGAAGAAGAAGTGCAGTTGGGCGGAGACGAAACACAGGGGACTGTCCTGATGGCGGTTGGAAAACTCCTGCT
>WNFY01000733.1_pt1 | contig 41442 bp, 35 predicted proteins | sample 5400091 | NCBI WGS metagenome assembly WNFY01 (sample SAMN13153364, study PRJNA577476) | soil metagenome | isolation source: 60 cm soil or saprolite under grassland replicate 1 | place: USA:California | collected 2016-06-15 | reverse complement strand
TCGGGACGGCCGGGGCGAGTGGTCACGTGATCGAATACACGGGCGATGCGGTGCGCGCGCTGTCGATGGAGGAGCGGATGACGGTGTGCAACATGTCCATCGAGGCAGGCGCCCGCGCCGGGATGATCGCGCCCGACGAGGTCACGTACGCCTATCTCAAAGGGCGGCCACGCGCGCCCGCGGGACCTGCGTGGACGAGGGCGCTCGAGCATTGGAAGATGTTCCGCTCCGACCCCGGCGCGCCCTACGACACGCAGGTGCGGCTCGATGCGGCGACGGTGGGACCCCAGGTCACCTGGGGCACCACGCCCGGCATGGTCGCCGACATCTCGGACCGGATCCCCGACCCCACGCATCTCGCCACCGCGCATGAGCGCGAGGCCGCGGCGCGGGCGCTCGAGTACATGGGACTCGTCCCCGGCACACCACTCCAGGGGATTCCGATCGACCGCGTGTTTCTGGGATCGTGCACGAACGCGCGAATCGAGGACCTGCGCGCGGCAGCGGCGATCGTGCGGGGCCGGCACGTCGCGGCGCGCGTGCGCGCATTGGTGGTGCCCGGATCGCAGCGCGTAAAGGCGCAGGCCGAGCAGGAAGGACTCGATCGCGTATTCACGGAGGCGGGGTTCGAGTGGCGCAATGCCGGCTGCTCGATGTGCCTCGGCATGAATGCCGACGTGCTGGGTCCCGGTGAACGCTGCGCCGCGACGTCCAACCGCAACTTCGAGGGACGGCAGGGGCGCGGCGGCCGCACGCATCTCATGAGTCCGGCCATGGCGGCGGCGGCGGCGATCGAAGGACATCTCGTGGATGTGCGCGCATGGTAACCGCCTTCGTGCGTCACCGGGGACGGGCGGTCACGCTGCCACGGCGCGACGTGGATACCGATCAGATCATTCCGAAGCAGTTTCTCAAGGGCGTCGAGCGCACGGGATACGGGCCCGCGCTGTTTTTCGACTGGCGCTATCGGCCAGACGGCTCGCCCGATCCGGAGTTCGAGCTCAACCGCCCGGCGGCGGAGGGCGCGACGATCCTCATCACGGGTCCCAATTTCGGCTGCGGATCGTCGCGCGAGCACGCCGTCTGGGCGCTCACGCAGTACGGCTTCCGCGCCATCGTCGCGCCGTCGTTCGCGGATATCTTCACCGCGAATTGTTATCGGAACGGCTTGCTGCCCGTGCGCCTGGCTGCGTCCGAGGTCGATGCGCTGACCCGGAGCACCGAGGGGGGGGGCCTCCATGAAATCGTCGTGGACCTGGAACGACAGCTGATCTCGGAGACCCGAGGCTTCTCCGCGAGTTTCACCGCCGATGCGTACGGCCGCGACCTGCTGCTGCGCGGTGTCGACGAAATCGGCCGCACGCTGCTCGAGGAGCCGAGCATCGCGGCCTACGAGCGAAGCCACCGATGAAGACCTACGCGATCGCGGTCCTGCCGGGCGACGGCATTGGGCCCGAGGTGATCGCGCAATCCGTGCGCGTGCTCGAGGCCATCGGTGAGCGCTTCGAGCTGCGTTTCGCGTTCGAGACGCTCCCGATCGGTGCGGCCGCGGTGGCCGTGGCCAACAATCCCCTCCCACCCGAGACCCGCGCGGCCGTGTTGCGCAGCGACGCCGTGCTGCTGGGCGCGGTGGGTGATCCCCGGCTCGACGGCGCCCCGCGCGAGTTGCGCCCCGAAGCGGGGCTCCTCGCGCTACGACAGCTGCTGCACGTCTATGCAAATCTGCGACCCGTCGCTGTTCATCCGGCGCTCGCGGCGTGCTCGCCCCTCAAGGCGGAGCGCCTGCGCGGCGTCGACGTGCTCGTCGTCCGTGAGCTGACTGGCGGCCTGTATTACGGGGAGCCGCGCGGTCGTGAGGGCGCGAGGGCGGTCAACACGCTCGTATACACGGCGGCAGAGGTCGAGCGGGTTGCGCGCGTGGCCTTCGCCGCGGCGCGAGGCCGGCGACGTCTCGTCACGTCCGTCGACAAGGCGAACGTGCTGGAAGTCTCGCAGCTGTGGCGCGAAACCGTGACGCGGGTTGCGCGCGACTATCCCGAGGTGCGGCTCGAGCACTGCTACGTCGATACCGCTGCGATGCGGCTGGTCTCTGAGCCGGCGACGTTCGACGTCATCCTCACCGAGAACATGTTCGGCGACATCCTCAGCGATGAAGCGGCGGTGCTGGCCGGCTCGCTCGGCCTGCTGCCATCGGCGTCGCTCGGCGCTGGGCCCGGGCTCTTCGAGCCGGTGCATGGATCCGCCCCCCCGCTCGCGGGCCGCGATGTCGCGAACCCGATCGGCGCGATCGCGACCGCCGCGCTCCTGCTCCGTGATGGGCTGAAGCTCGCTGACGCCGCCGAGAGTGTCGACGCTGCCGTCGCCGCCGCGCTCGATGGGGGTGCGCGCACCCAGGACATCGCGCTGCCCGGTGAGCCGAGCATCGGGACGGTGGAGATGGGTAGCCGGATCACCGAATGCATTGTGGCCGAGGCGCTCGAGGGGGGTGGGCTCGCGTGACCGACAACTTCCGCAGTCGCGCGATCACCGAGGGCCTCGAGCGCGCGCCCAATCGCGCGATGCTCCGCGCGGTGGGGTTCACGGACGGCGATTTCGCCAAGCCGATCGTCGGCGTCGCGAGTGCGCACAGCACGATCACGCCGTGCAACGCCGGGCTCGATCGCCTGGCGCGCCGCGCCGAGCAGGCGCTGCGGCAGGCGGGCGCGATGCCGCAGACGTTCGGGACGATCACTGTGAGCGACGGCATCTCGATGGGCACCGAGGGGATGCGCTACTCGCTCGTGTCGCGCGAAGTGATCGCCGATTCGATCGAGACGGCGTGCGGCGCCCAGCGGATGGATGGGTTGGTCGCGATCGGCGGGTGCGACAAGAACATGCCCGGCGCGATGATCGCGATCGCGCGGCTCGACATCCCCGCGATCTTCGTCTATGGCGGAACGATCAAGCCGGGTCACCACGCGGGGCGCGACCTCACGGTCGTGAGCGTCTTCGAAGCGGTCGGTGCGGCCGGCGCGGGGCAAATGCCGGAGGGCGAGCTGCTCGAGATCGAGCGTCGCGCCTGTCCGGGCGCGGGCTCCTGCGGCGGCATGTTCACCGCGAACACGATGTCCGCCGCCATCGAAGCGATGGGGATGAGCCTGCCGGGCTCGTCCACGATGGCGGCCGTGGATCAAGAGACGGCCGACAGCGCCGCGCGCTCGGCGGAAGTCCTGTTCGACGCGGTGCGCGCGCGGCGGCTGCCGCGCCAGATCCTGACCAAGAAAGCGTTCGAAAACGCGATCGCCGTGGTGATGGCGATCGGCGGCTCCACGAACGCCGTGCTTCATCTACTGGCGATCGCACGGGCCGCCGGCGTGCCGCTGACGCTCGACGATTTCGAAACGGTGCGCAAACGTGTGCCGGTGCTGTGCGATCTCAAGCCGTCGGGGCGTTACGTCACGACCGACTTGCACCGCGCCGGCGGGATCCCGCAGGTGATGCGCATCCTGCTGACGAACGGCGTGCTGCACGGCGATGCGCTAACGATCGACGGCCGCGCAGTCGCCGACGTCGTGCAGGACGTGCCGGCGGGCCCGTCGCCCGACCAGGACGTCATCCATCCGTGGGATCGTCCGCTCGCGCGCGAGGGACACATCGTGATCCTGCGCGGCAACCTGGCGCCCGAGGGCGCAGTCGCCAAGGTCAGCGGGAGCGGGGAGCACCGCATCACGGGTCCCGCACGGGTGTTCGATTCCGAAGAGGCGTGTCTCGCCGCCATTCTGGCTGGGAGTATTCAGGCGGGCGACGTTATCGTGATTCGCTACGAGGGGCCGAAGGGCGGTCCGGGGATGCGGGAGATGCTGGCACCGACAGCGGCTCTGGTCGGTGCAGGCCTCGGCGAGTCGGTCGGCCTCGTGACGGACGGACGCTTCTCCGGCGGAACGCACGGCCTCGTCGTGGGCCACGTCGCGCCCGAAGCGGCGTTGGGCGGCGCTCTGGCGCTGGTGCGGGAGGGTGACGCCATCACGATCGATGCGGCCGCGGGAGCGCTGCGGATCGATGTCCCGGAGCGTGAGCTCGCGGCGCGGCGCGCGCGGTGGAAAGCGCCGGCGCCGCGCTACACGTCGGGCGTGCTGGCGAAGTACGCCAAGCTGGTCTCGAGCAGCAGTCAGGGCGCGGTCACTGATGCCTGAAGCGGTCGCCATTCAGGGCGAGGCGGGATCGTTCAGTCACGCCGCGGCACTCGAGACTCGTGGTCCCGTCCTCCGGCTCGTGCCCTGCGCGACATTCGTCGAGCTGTTTCGAGCGGTCGAAACCGGCGCGGCGGCGAGCGGCGTCGTGCCGATCGAGAATACGCTTGCAGGATCGGTGCACGAGAACTACGACCTGCTCAGCGCGCACGCGCTGCACGTGGTGGCCGAAACCGAGCTACGCATCCGGCACTGCCTGATCGCCCCACCGCGCACCACGCTACCGCAGATTCGTCGCGTCGCATCGCATCCCGTGGCGCTGGCGCAATGCCGTCAATTCTTCCTGACCCACCCCGATGTCGTCGCGGTACCGGCCTACGACACGGCGGGCAGCGTGCGCGACGTGATGGCTGGCACCGCGGCCGCCGACGCCGCCATCGCCTCGAAACTGGCTGCCGAGCTCTATGGCGCCGACGTGATCGCGGAAGCGTTGGAGGATCACGCCGAGAACTACACGCGGTTTCTGGTGGTGGCCCGAGAGCCGGCGCCGCGCGGGCCGGCGGAGTCGCAGAAGTCCTCGCTCATCCTGTCGTTGGGCAACACACCGGGCACCTTGTATCGGGCGTTGGGGGTGTTCGCCGCACGTGGCCTGAACCTGACGAAGATCGAGTCGCGGCCGCTTCCCGGACGACCCTGGGAGTACCTGTTCTATGTCGATGTGGTCGATACCGGCCAGGGGATCGGCGAGGCGCTCGAAGAATTGCGCGCGTTCACGTCCGGCATTCGGGTGCTCGGCACCTATCCAGCGCGCTAATACGGATTCAAGTCGAACCCTTTGCTCTGCCGGTGGGCGGCCACCACATCCCGATCCGCACGCGGAAGGTGGACAGCTCTTCCAACCGCTGCGCGCCATTGCTCGGCGCGAAGTCGTAGCGTTCCAGCGAGTACAGCGCGCCAATGCTCATGCGGTGCCCGCGCCAATCCAGGCCCACCCCAACGGCAAGCGCAACATCCGGTCTGGATAGACCACTGACGCCGACCACGGGCATCCAGTAACCGCGCAGGACGGCCGCCACGCTTTCAAACCCGAGCGGCACACGTGCTTCCGCGCCGATCCGCCACGTGGTCCAGTGCTGTCGCCCCAACGCGTTCGAGTAGTTGCGCGCGCTGAGCCCGCTCTGGAGCGTCAGCCAGGGGCGCAGGTGCATCCCGCCCAGGAGCTGTGCTTCGGCAAGGTCGTGGTCTTCCAGGCTCGGCGCGGCTGCCGTGGTCAGCCCGCCACCCAGCGCCTCGCCCTGAATCTGAAACCGCTCACCGATCGTCACGGCCAGCGCGCCGCCGAACAGCGTGCCCGACGACGCCACGAGCTCGCCGCCGTCGACGACGCGATGTTCGGCACGCCCGACGAGGACGCCACCCTGCACCGAGACCTGCCCAGCCGCGAGAGCAGGGACGGCCACCAGGATCGCCAATGCGGGTCCCGACACCCTCGCCATCACGGGCCGACTCCCGCGGCCGGTGCGACGATGAGACGCGTTTGCGCCAGACGTGCCTGATTGCGATCGCGGATGGCGGCATTGGTGGTTGCCCGCCGCGCGCGCCGCTCCGCGTTCGCGGCGATGTTGGTGGGGATCTCTCGATGACGCTGGCGAAAGACGAAACCCGCCACCCCCGTCAGCGAGGCGGTCCCCGCGACGACGACCGCGAGCGAGCGCCCGCCGCCACGCAGCCCACCGTTCGCGACCGTGCGTGGAATGAGCAGGGCCGCCGCCGCGATTCCCATGCCCTTGAACAGCTCCGCGCGGGCCATGGTGCTGGGATGCTGCTCCGGGAGCAGATCCTCCGCTCGGAGCGCCGCCATCGTGTCCTCGAGTGGCGCGTGATCCTGCTGGATGCTGAAATACAGACGGATGGAATCCGGCCGATGCGTCAGCTGGCTGACGCCGGACAGGAGCAATTCGTAGCGTCCGGTCGCCGCCAAGTGGCCATCCGCGATCAAACCGTCCCACCGCAGCTCGCGGGGTCCGTCCGTGATGCCCTGATACAGCACGACGCCCGCTGGAGCGTCGGCGCTGCGCAGCTCGACTCGCAGGTCCGCGGCGTGTGTCGTCAAGACCGTGAATCCGAGTCGCTCTGTACGGGGATCGATGGTGTCGAACGGGATCGCCCGGATGCCGAGTCCGAACGTCAACCGTCTCGCCTCGCCGAACGCGTCCAGCTCGGCCGGCGTAAATTTCTGCGGCTCCAGATCGACGAACGGGTCCCGCTCGAGTGCCGCCCGGAAGTACACGATGCCGGAGTCGCGCTGCCCGAGCACGACGAGCGTCGCGCCGAGGTACTTGTAGGCGAGGACGCGCTGGTCGTGCGTGACCACGAAGGGCGAATTCGGGGAAATGATGCGGCGCAGGAGCACGAGCTCGCGCTCGACGTCCAGGGCGGCGTGGTAGCGCGCCGCCTGCTCCAACTGATCGGCGGTGTTGCCCTGCGCGACCGCCGCTCCCGGAACCCCGAGCAGCAGGACAGCGACGACGGCGTGCCTCACGGCAGGTCTCGGAGCGTGATGAGCCCCAGCCGTGTCGTGTTGCCGGCAACAACGTGGAATGTCGTGTCGAATGTCGCTGACCCAGGCGCCCTGATCCGCAAGCGGCGTGTTCCTGACGGCACTTCGACATCGAAGACCGTCCCGACCCCCACCTGGTGATCGTCGATGTAAATGACGGCGTCCGCCGGCTCCGTGCGCAAACGTACGCGGCCCGGTGGTCCGGACGTCACGGCGCGCGGAGGAATCGTCGCGAGCCGGGGACGAGCCGGTGCGGCCGACGGTGGGGCCGGGTCAGGGGGCGCGGCCGCGCTTGGCACGGGCGCGGGCGTCTCCCCTCGCCTTGCCTGGATGGCGAACCACGCGCCCGATATCAGCACCACCGCGCCCAGGCCAAGCGGTACCAGGACGCCGGGTCGCCGCAGTGCCGGCCGGAGGGCGACGGCGGCTGCCGCGCGGGAGTCGCGGGCGTCCGGCAGCGGTGGAAGCTGTCCGGTTTCGACGATCGGGACATGATAGCCCCGCGCCAGCCGCCGCAGGATGTCTTTCGCGACCCGCTGATCCTCAGTATGGAACGGCAGGAGTTCGAGAGCGGTGACGAGGTCGGAGGTGTTGGTGAACCGGTGCGCGGGATCCTTGGCGACCAACCGGTTGATGATCGCGAGCAGGGCATCAGGAACATCGGTGCGCACATTGCGGAGATCCGGCGCCGGCGTGAAATACTGGTGCTGGACGACGGCCAGGATGGAGCTGCCCTCGAAGGGCGCCTCGCCCGCGAGCATCTGAAATCCGACAATACCCAGTGAATACTGGTCGCTCTGCGGTCCCACGTCACCGCCCGCGCATTGCTCCGGGCTCATGAATTGCGGTGTTCCCACGACCGCGCCGCTCGGCGTCACTTTCGAGTCTTCCGCCGCCCGCGCCAGACCGAAATCCGAGACGTAGACTCGCCCTTCCTGATCGATCAGGATGTTCGAGCTCTTGATGTCGCGGTGGACCGTGCCGCGCTCGTGCGCGTACGCCAGGGCGCTCGCGATGGCGCGCAGCACCGCCACGACCACGGCGATCGGTAACCCACCCTGGCGTTCGATGATCGTGTCGAGCGGGCGTCCCTCGATGAACTTCATCACGATGTAGTGGATCCCGCCCGCTTCCCCGACCTGGTAGATGGGAACGATGTTGGGGTGATCGAGCGCAGCGGCGCGACGCGCCTCGCGACGGAGACGGTCGGCGGTCGCGCCGCCGGTCGACGCGCCGGGCAACATCACCTTGAGTGCGACGGGGCGCCGCAGCGACGCGTCGAGCGCCTTGAAGACCGCGGCCATGCCGCCACGGCCGCATTCGCGCTCGATTTCATAGTCGCCGCCGAGCACGACGCGAACCTGCGCCAGCAGCGGATCCTCGTGTTGCGCGATCAAGGCGACGGTCGCCGAGGTGGGATCCGCGATTGCCGCTCCGCACAAGCCACAGAACCGCAAGCCGACCGGCACCTGCGCCGCACAGCGGGGGCAGCGCGTCACGTGCCGGTCGCGGTGAACGTGAGGGTATTTAAACCAGGCGCGGTCGCGGTTGCCGTGTTAGTCCCCGGTGAAGCCCCGAGCGTCAAGGTCGCCTCCGCCAAACCGCTTGCGTTCGTCGTGATCTTCACCTGGCCGGACCCGCCGAAGTTGCCGCCGCCGCCCGTGACCTTGAACGTCACTTGCACTCCCGCTACAGGATGTCCAGCGGGGTCGATGACCCGCACGGTGAACGCCTTGAACAGCGCGACCCCGCGGAGACCGGTTTGTCCGTCGCCCCGCACGCTGTGCTGCGCAACGCCAGTGCTTCCACCAATGAGGGGCGCGGCATTCCAACTGGGCGCGCTGACGTTGCCCGCCAGACTATCGCCGGTCGCCGTGGGGTCGGCAAGGCGGCGCGGCCCGCGCGCATCGCCCCACCATGTTTGCAGCATGGTGATCGTGGGGCCAACCTCGTTGAGCACGCCCGCCGGCGCGTTGTCAAACACTTCGTTGTCGTGCACGCTGAAGCTCGACAGGGTGCCGAGCCGTACGCCGACGCTGTTCGTGGAAACGAGATTTGAGTCCAGGCGTGCGCTGAAACTGCCGCCCTCCATGCGAATGCCTGCGTTGAAGCGGTGGCCGGTCACGCTATTCTGGACGATTGAGAGGAACGGCGCTGTGGCGTCGAACGCAGCCCGCGCCACGAGCGTATCTCCGGGTACGGGACTGAATCCCTCGCCGGACACCGTATTGCCGTTCGCCGAGAAGCTCGTCCCCGAGAACAGCACGGCGGCACGGTTGTCCAGGAACGTCGACTGCTGCACCCAGAAGAACCCGCCGCCGACCGACACCGCCTGTGCGGCGCCATCCGTGCAGTGCTGGAACCAGCTGCTCGTCAGCGTAATCGAGCTCGCGCTGGTTGCCCGAACGCAGCTGCCCTGCAGTGTGACGTTGAGGGTGTCGCTTTGCAGCATGAGGACGTCGCTGCCGGTGCCGAGCACGCCCGTCAACGTACTGTCGAAGCGGGAGCCTTGCACGGTGAGGTTGGAATTCTCCGAGCGGATCGCGTTGCGGTTGCCGACAACCGTGTTGCTCGAGACCTGCGCCCCCGCCTGGAACGGGAACGACGGATTGCGGACGAGTACGAAGCGCATGGCGTTGAACGGATCCTGATCTGCGCGCGCGACGTCGCGGAAGCTGTTGCCTGTCACCAGCGCCTGCCACGACGACTGCATTTCGAGCCCGGCCCATTCGAACAGGGTCCCGCCGGCGGGGACCTCGCCGTTGAGGCCCAGCGGCCGCGTGTCGAGCAGATTCCCCTGAATCGTCGCTCCCGTGCTCCAACGGACGAGCGCCAGCCGCTGGCGGCCCGCGAGATCGTTCGCGGCGATCGTGGCGCCCGCGCTCGAGTCGACCAGGATGGCCGGACCCTGGGTGCCGCGAATCGTCGCGTGGCGCACGGCAATGGCGCTGCCGCGCAGGATGCGGATCCCCGCGCCGGCCTCGACGCCGGGCATCGAGTCCACGGATTCGATGTAGACCGTGTCGACCACGACGCCCGTGCCGTCGCGCACGCGAATCCCATAACCCTTGACGGAACGAATCTCGGTACTGGTAATGCTGGCGGCCGACGACGTGGCGCTGTCGAGTGCGACCCCGCGACCGATGCGAGCCGCCACCGTCCCCGGTGGATTGACGTAGAAGCGCGCGACGCGCAGGTCCGCCTTGCGGGCATCGATGGCCGGCCCGGCGATCGTATGGCGCAGCGCGAGATTCTTAATGACGACCGTCGCCGGCGTATACGCCGTGATTCCCGCGGCACCGGTATCGTGCGACAGGAGCGGCAACAGCAGCGGATTGCTGAATCCACTCGCCGCGAACGCCGAATCGTCGCCGAGCAGGGTGGCGCGCCGCGTGAGGGCCACGGTCTCCGAGTAGGACGCCGCGCCCTTTCGCACCCACACGGTGTCGTCCAGCTCGGCGGCGGCGACGGCATCGCTGATGCGCGCGTACGGCCGCTTGCGCGTGCCGAACCGCGGTGAAATCGTGACAGCGTTGTCCACGATCAATCGCGTTGGATTGACGACGACGTCTATCACCGTGTCGGCGAAGCCGCCGGCCTGGCCGATCAGGAAGGCGGAGCCGAAGCCGGTCGCAGTGACAACGCCGCCGCTCGACACGCTCACCGCCGCGGGGTTGGTCGATGACCAGGCGATCGCATAGCCTGCAATCGGGTTGCCGCGCGCGTTCCGGACTGCGCCGCCGTACGTGAGCGACTGTCCCACCGCGGTCAGCGTATCGCGGTCATCGCTCAACACGACCGATGTCGGGAGGTTGAAGACCCGGATGGCGATCGAATCGCGCAGCGTGTCGCCAGGCGCCACAGGGTATTTCGCGCGTACGACGGTCAGACCGGTGTCCCGTGCCACCACGAGCCCGGAGCCGGTGACGGTGCCCACCGCCGGCGCATCGCTCGTCCACTGTGCCGAGGTGGAGGCGAGGGTGTCGCCGCGCGCGTTGAGAATCACGACGGGAACGGGGAGCGAGTCCCAAATGCTGGTGAGGGTGTCGGCGACCGGCGTAATATTGAGAGACACCGGCGCGTTGGTTACCGTGACGAGGGTCGTGTCCGCGACGCTGCCCGACACCGCGATGATACGCACCGTCCCGACGCCGACGGCGACCGCCTGGGGCCGCGGCACGCTGTCCACGCGGGTGATGGCGGGATCGGATGCACGCCACGTAATGACCGGGTTCTGAATCAGGTTGCCCCGGCTGTTTCGGACCGTCGCGGATAACAGCAGCGTGTCTTTCAGGCTGGCGAGGGTCGCGCTCGGCGGCTGGATCACAATCGAAGCCGCGAGATCCCCAACGTCGACCGCGATGGTATCCCGCGCGGCATCGATGACCGCAACGATCCGGCCCCGTCCCACGCCGACCCCCGTCACGAGACCGTTGCGGTCCACGGTCGCAATGGTGGGATCGAGCGTCGCCCAGCCCGGACTTTTGTTCGGCACGGCCACGACGAAGCCGAGGCTATCGGTCGCGCTCGCCGCCAACGAGACCTGATCCCCCAAGGCGACAATGGCAGGCACCGGATCGGGCCGAATCACGACGGATTTCGCCTGTTGCTCGACGATCGTGGTCACGGTATCGCGGAGCGCGCCGCTCTGGGCGAGGATCCGGGTCGTTCCGTTGTCGACCGCACGGACGCGCCCCGCGGGGCTCACCAACGCAATCGTCCCGGCCTCACTGGCCCAGCTGATCGGCACCCCACTCACAGGATGGCCGCGCGCGTCGAGCCCGCTGGCCACGACGGTGGATTCGGCGCTCAAGGCATTCAAGACGAGTACCGACGGCGAAGCTTGCAACCGGGCGAGCCGCTGCAGGATGACGACGGTGCCCATGCCGGTGTCGTTGTCGACGAGCGCGCCCACGGTTACTTGACCGTTGCGCCGCGCGACCAGCTTGCCCGGAGCTACGAAGGCCGCAACCGTGGTGTCGGAGGAAAACCACACGGGCGTAATGCCGCCGATTGGCTGGTTGTGCGCGTCGAACGCTGGGGCGGCCAGCACCACCGTATCCTCGATGCTGGTGAGGGTGTCGTTCGCGGGAACGACCGCCACGGCCCCGACCACGATGTCGAGCGCCACGGTCAGCGTTGGCGGGTGGGCCAAGAGCGGGCTGGTCAGCGAGGCGATGAGGTGGGTGCGGCCGCGCCGCCGCGCGACGATCGAGTCGCCGGAGGTGCGGGACGCGACGAGCGTGTCCTCTATAATGAATCGGAAATGCGGGGCCACGAGCGGCGCGCCATCGATTGCGGCGGTGACGGCGAAGGCGACGGTGTCACCCACCACGAGCACGGAGTCCCCGTTAAACCGAAGCGCGACGGCGGCGGTCTTGGGGCCGGTGAGGGCATCAGAGACAACGCAGGCGAACGCTGCTCCGGAGAGGAGCAGCGCCATGACCGCGAGTTGCCACGAAGCGCGTCGCCTGGCGGCGACCATGCCACTGTAACGCATGCCGGCCCTGTGGATAGGACGTGGGCGGCAGACCGTATCGCGGGGGGGAGCAAATCCCGTTGGCGGGCGCCGGACCAAGGTGGCCAATTGTAACGCCAGCCCGTCCTCCGGGGAGTGACATACCGCACAACGATCCCCGCCCGGAAACGGCCGGTGCGCGCATCATGAACTGGACATCTCGCAACCTCCCGTCGCATCTGCTGTTCGATGCTCTTCCGAAGACATGAAAGCAAGGGGCATTATTGACGGACCACCTCGCATTCTAGGAGAGCGCCCATGAAGAAGCCCACCTGGTCCCGCCGTGAATTTCTCGAAGCCGGTGCTGCCGCCGCCGGCGTCTCGCTTGTCGCCACGCCCTTTCGCACCCGCCGCGTCGCCCCGAGCGACACCGTCCGCTTCGGGATGGTGGGCATCGGGATGCAGGGCTCCGGCCTCCTCGGCACAGCGGTTTCGCTGCCGGGCGTGACGTGCGCCGCGGCCGCGGACCTCTACGAGGGCCGCCACACCCTGGCCAAAGAGATCGCGGGCGCCAATGTCCCGACCACGCGCGAGTATCGCCGGCTGCTCGACGACAAGAACATCGATTGCATCGTGGCGGCGGTGCCCGATCACTGGCATCGGCGCATGGTCGTCGAAGCGGTGAGCGCCGGGAAGGACATCTACATCGAGAAGCCGATGTCCCACACCGCGGCCGACGGCGTGGCGATGGTGGACGCGGTGAAGAAGAGCGGCCGCATCCTCCAGGTCGGCTCGCAGCGCGTGAGCTCGGCGATCTGCGCGAAGGCGAAGGAGATCATCGCCGCGGGAACCCTCGGCGACCTGACGCTGGTCGAAGGCTGGCTCGGCCGCAACGACCCGACGGGCGCGTGGGAGTACCCGCCGCCGCCCGACCTCTCGCTCCAGACGCTCGACTGGGACACCTGGCAGAATGATGTGCCCAAACGGGCGCTCGATCCGAACATCTTCGCGCGCTGGCGCTGCTGGAAAGAATACGGCACCGGCGTGGCGGGCGATCTCCTCGTTCACCTGATCAGCGGGATGCAATTCATGCTCGGCATCAACGAGCCGCCGAAACAGGCGGCCGCGGTCGGCGGGATCCGGCGCTGGAAGGACGGGCGCAACATGCCGGACGTTCACGCGACGATCTACTACTACAGCGACCTGCCCGTCTACATGCGGCTGAATCTCGGCACCGAAATGCCCGAGCAGTATCGCATCCAGGGATCAAAGGGTGTGCTCGAAGTGTCGGGGAGCACGCTCACCTTCACACCGCAGGACGGCAAAGACCACTGGCCGAGTTACTACACGGGCAGCTACCCGGGCAAGCTGCGCCAGGCGTACAACGAGCAGTGGCATCGCGACCACGATCTCAAGCCCGGCGAGCAGCCGCCATTCAGCGAAGCGATGACGTTCTCGACGCCGGACTTCGACGATACGCGGCCGCATCTGTGGAATTACTTCGAGGCGGTGCGCACGCGGAAGCCGGTGGTCGAAGACGTGGTGTTCGGGCACAACGCGGCGCTCGCGTGTCACATGGCGAACGAGGCCTACTTCCGGCGCACGACGGTCAGCTGGGACGAGGCGACGAAGACGATTAAGGGCTGACCTCGACAGGGGTCCAGGGGGTCCGCAGCGGTTCCGGAGCATCGGAGGGCAGGATCCCCTGGACGCGGTAATGGCCGGGCTCACGCGGGAGCCAGGTGTCGCGCCACTGCATCGTCTCCCCAGGCTTCAGGATCCGAACCTGCAGAATGCTGGGGCCTACCCCGTGTTCCAGCCGCCGCCACACGATTGCGCCGTCGTCGCGCGCGACCACGATATCGAAGGCGATCGTCCGGCCGAGGAAGTGCGCTTCCACCGGACGCCGGGATGGGTTGCGCAGGCGCAAGACAACGAAAACAGTGGCCCCGACGCGGGATCGCGTCGGGGCCGAGAGCGTAAACTCGAGTGTCACGGCGTGACTTGGAGGGACCCGAGCTCGTCGTCGACGTTCTTGAGCGGGCTGAACACCAGCAACGTCCCGGAGGAGTTGCCGCCCCACAGAATGCCCGCCAGTGCGTTGGCTGACGTGTACACGGGGGAGCCGCTGTCTCCCGCGCCGACGATCTGGACCGAGTTCTCGACGATCGTCTGACAAATCTGGCTGATATTCGTGCCCGAGACATTGACCGTCGCGCACGTCGCGGTCACCTGGCCCTGCGTCCAGCCAGTCGTGCGGCCGACCTTGTTGATCGTCTCGCCGATCCCGAAATGGTCGCGCGTGTCGCCGCCCGACAGGCTGATGGATCCATTGAGGACGAGCGAGTAGGTGTTGGGGCTGGCCGCGTCGGTCCGAGCGATTTGCCCGAGCGCCGAAGTGATCCCGGCGTTGTACGCCGCGCGCGACGCATCGCTGTGGCGGCACTTCTTGCCGTGCGGGCAGCCCGCGATGTTGCGCTGGTAGGGGGGATCTTCGACTTCCGTGCCAATCGAGACGCCGTCCACGCTCTGGAGCGGTTGATAATAGACCGTGCCCTCGACGCCTCCCTGCTTATTCGTGCAGTGCGACGCGGTGACGAAAGACGCCTGTCCCCCATCCACGGCGTTGAAGCCCATCGAGCAGAGGAAATTTCCGAAGTGGATCTGGATTCCGCCGATGCGCGGATCGACTCGGTCTTGCAGCGTCTGGGCGAACCGGATCGGCTCCATCTCTCGGACGACGAGAGCCTCCGCCGGCACACCGAGCCGCACGGCGAGGGCGCGCACGCTGGCCCCGGCGGCCGCGTGCTCGACGCCGACGACTACCCGGTTGGTGGTCTCGTCGTAATCGGCCAGCACGGTCCCGGGCAGTGCGAGCCCCTCGCGCGCCATCAGGTCAAACCAGCCTCGGACCTGTTGAGGGGCGTAGGTGCTTGGCGTGACGCGAGCGGCGACCGGCGCCAGCGGCGTGGTGGTGTCCTGGCACGCGGCCACGACCACGAGGGCCGTGGGAACGATCAGGCGAAGCGGGTTGAGACGGCTCATAATCAGACCTCCGGCATAAGTGTAAGCTTGAACCCCTTGGCCTTCAGGGACGCGGCGAGCCCGGACTTCTCGACCGAGCGCAAGTAGGCCTCGTCGGGCTCGACCGCCTTCTTCTCGACGAGCTCGAGCAGCGCGTCGTTCAGCGTCAGCATGCCCAGCTTCTTGCTGGTTTGAATGATAGAGGGAATCTGGAACGTCTTGCCCTCGCGAATCAAGTTCGAGATCGCCGGCGTGGTCAGCAGGATCTCACGTGCCGCCACCCGGCCGCCCCCGACCTTCTTGCACAGCGTCTGCGAAATCACGCCCTTGAGCGACTCCGAGAGCATGACCCGAATCTGCGCCTGCCGGTCGGCGGGGAACTGGTCGATCATGCGGTCGACCGTGGACGCGGCGTTGGTGGTGTGCAACGTGCCGAAGACGAGATGCCCCGTCTCCGCGGTCTCGATCGCGATGGCGATCGTCTCGAGGTCGCGCATCTCGCCGACCAGCACGATGTCGGGATCCTCGCGCAGGGCCGCGCGCAGCGCCGACTTGAAGCTCTCCGTGTGGACGTGGACCTGGCGTTGCGTGATCAGGCATTTCTTGTTCTCGTGCACGAACTCGATCGGATCCTCGATCGTGATGATGTGGTCGGTGCGCGTGCGGTTGACGAGATCGATGAGTGCGCACAGCGTCGTCGATTTTCCCGAGCCCGTCGGCCCGGTGACCAGCACCAGGCCCTTTTTGAGATAGCAGAGCCTCTGGACCTCGTCAGAGATCCCCATCTCCTCGACCGTGACCACTTTGGCCGGGATGACGCGGAAGACCGCGACGGGGCCTTTGCGGTCGCGCGCCGCGTTTACCCGGAAGCGCGCCAGTCCGGAGATCTCGTAGGCGAAGTCGGTATCGCCCGTCTCCTTCCATTCGCCGCGGTTGCGCTCCGGCATGATCGACAGCACCAGCAGCTCGAGATCGTTGACGCTGAGGGCCGTGCCCGACTGCCGCTTGATCTCGCCGTGCGTGCGGAACATCGGGGGCTCGCCGACGCGGAGGTGCAAATCGGAGCTGCTCGACTGGACGAGCGCGCGCAACAGCTTGCCCAGCTTTTGCTCGGCGGCCTGAAACTCCGAGGACGCAAACTCACCCGGCAGCTCGCCGGGCGTCGCCACAGGACTGTCGACCATGGGCGCGGCGGCAATGACCGAGGCCCGCGGCGGTTTCGTGGCTGCGGCGGCCTTCGGCGCCTGTGCGGCCGGCGCAGCGCCCGGGCGCTTGGCCGTGACATCGGAGGGGGGGGCGGGGGGGGCGGGGGGGGCGGCGGCCGGCTGAGCAACTGTCGGCATGTCATGTTCTTGCGACGCGCGACGGATGGCGGAGATGACCGCCGTCAGGCGCCCACCCTCCGGCACGATTCTCACACGCACCAGCCCGTTGGCGCCCGCGTAGTCAAACTCGGTTTCCGACTGCTGGTCGATCTTGTCCGCCGCTTCGGGCGGGGCGACTTCGACCATCAAGGCGTAGATGTGCTGGTCGGTCAGCGGCTGCTTGGAGACTTTGCGCGGCTTGCCGTCCTTGACCAGCGTGACCGGCTCGTCGGGCAGCAGGTAGAGCTGGTCCGCCCGCTCGCGCAGCATGACGTCGACGAAGGGATCGAGCCGTGCGGCCATGAATCAGTCCTCAGGGCGCGCGTACAGCACATGCGCGCGGTTGACGAGATGCAGCAGCCCATCGCTGGTTTCGATGGCGAAGAACGGCTCGGCCACGGCATTGAGATAGTCGAGGACGCGCGCGTGGTGCTGTGGCAGCTCGAGGGTCGCCCACCCGCTCAATGTGGACCCGTCCGCCAGCGTGATTTCCAAGGTTGCTTTCTTAGCGGCGGAGAGGCGCACGGAGTCCTCCGCCTGAGGTCGCGGGACCGTCAAAGTCACCGTCCGTGCCTTGGCGACCAGCAACACGCCCTCACCGTCCTTCTTGGTACGAAACGGAAAGAACGCTTGCGGGCGATTCAGCATATCGAGCGGAGTCTCGGGGCCGGCGTGCTGGGGCACACGCTCCATAACGTAAATTTCGCCCTCGCGCTTGCCTCCGCCCGCCAGTAACAAGGTCGCCGGAACGGCGACGCGGGGCATCGAAAAATCCGCCACCTACCGGCGCCGGCCGCACTGCACGGATACCGGAGCCCGGTTCCCGCACGCGATGGTCTCGTTCATGCCGTGGGCCACCGGCCCACACGCGGTGCTCTGTGCCGTCTGCGTGGCCTCGGCGACGGTGGTCCCCGCCGCGGTCGCGCAATTAGACTGGCCCTGGAAATCGACGCAGACCGTGCATTCCTGGTTCGCCCGGGCGGTCGACATGTAGAAGAACAGGGCGATCACCGCCACCACGATCGCCAACGTAATCACTCGGGAGCGTTTCATGTGCCGTTTTGTTCGGTGAGCCGACAAGGTGGCGCGGAGGCCGAATTCGCGCCAGAGGCAGGCGGCGCGTAACGTGTAGGGAATGACTGGCATTTTGCGGCTCGTGATGGTCGGACTCGCACTATTTGCCGTCGTGCTGTTTTACAGCGGCGGGTCAGCCTGGCGGAAGCGCAACCGCGTGAGCGCGCTCATCACGCTCCTCGGCGGAGCGTTGCTGCTCACCGTGAGTACACTCTGTGCCGCGATTACGGTCGGGATCCGCGGCTATCGCGCATTCACCGCGGAAGCGGTGGCCGCGACGATCAAGACGGACCCCATAGGGCCGCACCACTTTCGCGCCACGGTCACGCTTCCTGACAGCAGCCTGCACATGTTCGATCTCGCGGGCGATGCGGTGTACGTGGATGCGCACGTGTTGAAGTGGCGCCCGATCGGCACGTTCCTGGGACTGCAGACGGTCTATGAGCTGGACCGGATCGCAGGCCGGTATCAGACCCTCGGCGACGAGCAGACGCGCGCGCGGACGGTCTACTCGCTTGCCCACGCCAAGCCATTCGATGCCTTTGATCTCGCCAAGCGCTATTGGGTGCTGCGGCCGCTCGTGGATGCCGAGTACGGCTCGGCGACGTTCATCGGCGCAACAGCACCCGGCGGCGCCACTTACGAGATCCGCGTCTCGACCACGGGATTGCTGGTAAGGCCTTCCCGGACCAGGTAAGCTTCTCGTCGTGGCGGACAAGAAGCCGAAACCCAACTACGCAAACGCGTGGCGCGAGGCGCGCCGTGTGGTCTGGCAGCATCGCAGCCGGCTCGCCGCCGGTCTCGCCCTGATGCTGGTCAGCCGGTTCGCCGGCCTCGTCTTGCCGTGGTCGTCGCGGTACATCATCGACCAGGTGGTCGGGCAGAAACGCGCCGACTTGCTTGGCGTCATCGCCGCAGCGGTGGGGGTAGCGGCTCTCGTGCAGGCGGTGACCTCGTTTGGGTTGTCGCAGATCCTCGGCGTCGCGGCCCAGCGCGCCATCACCGACATGCGCAAGTCCATACAGGCGTACGTGCTGCGCTTGCCGATCTCGTATTTCGATTCCACGAAAACCGGCATCCTCATTTCGCGGATCATGACGGACGCCGAGGGCATCCGCAATCTGGTCGGCACCGGGCTCGTGCAGCTGCTCGGGGGCCTGGTGACCGCGAGTATCGCGCTGGGCGTGCTGTTCTGGCTGAACTGGAAGCTGACCTCGATCTCGATCCTCGTGCTGGCGCTGTTCGGCGGGGGGATGGCCTACGCGTTTTCGAAGCTGCGGCCGCTGTTTCGCGATCGCGGCAAGCTCAACGCCGAAGTGACCGGCCGTCTCGCGGAGACGCTGGGTGGCATTCGGATCGTGAAGGCCTACCGGTCCGAGCGGGGTGAGCGGCTGGTGTTCGCGCGCGGCGCCCACAAGCTGTTCCGCAATGTGGCGACCACGATGACGGGCGTGTCGGGCGTCGGGGCGTTCGCGCAGTTTGTGATCGGCGCGATCTCGGTGGTCATGATTCTCGTCGGCGGCCGGGCGGTCCTCGCGGGATCGATGACGCTGGGACAGTTCGTTCAATACGTCTTCTTTGTGGGGCTCGTCGCGCTGCCGCTGATCAACATTGCGTCGATCGGCACGCAGATCACCGAGGCGTTCGCGGGGCTCGACCGGATCTACGAGCTGCGCCAGATGACGACCGAAGATGCCGAAGACGCGCAGCGGGCGCCTCTGGGCGCCGTACGCGGCGACGTCGCGTTCGACCACGTCACCTTCGCCTACAAGCCGGGCGTGCCGGTCCTCAAAGACGTCTCGTTCCACGCGAGCGCCGGCTCCACCACGGCCCTCGTCGGCTCCTCGGGCTCCGGGAAGAGCACGCTGATCGGGCTGGTGCTGGCGTTCCATCGTCCCGAACGGGGCAGGGTGCTGGTCGACGGGCGCGATCTCGGGACCGTGCCCCTCGCCGACTACCGCACCCAGCTCGGCGTGGTGCTGCAGGACAACTTCCTGTTCGACGGGACGATCGCCGAGAACATCGCGTTCGCGCGGCCGCACGCGACTCGGGCGGAGATCGAGGCCGTGGCGCGGATCGCGCACTGCGACGAGTTCGTCGATCAGTTCGAGGAGAAGTACGACACCCTCGTGGGCGAGCGCGGCGTGAAGCTATCGGGCGGCCAGCGGCAGCGTATTTCGATCGCGCGCGCCATTCTCGCCGATCCGCGGATCCTGGTGCTGGATGAGGCGACCTCGAGCCTGGACTCCGAGAGCGAAGCCAAGATCCAGGACGGGCTCCGCGCGCTCAGGCGTGGCCGGACGACGTTTGTGATTGCGCACCGGCTGTCGACGATTCGCAGCGCGGATCAGATTCTGGTGCTCGAGGGCGGGCAGATTGTGGAGCGCGGCACGCACGAAGGGTTGCTCGAGGCCAATGGACGGTATCGCCAGCTCTACGACAAGCAATACAATTTCGAGAAGGATCGGTTCATCAATCCGGGTGAGGATTTTACGCCCGAGCCGGAAGACAAGGTGGCGCCCCAGCCGCTGGCGCCACCGACGCGGTTATGAATGTAGGGGCGCAGCATGCTGCGCCCCTACGAGACGCATCAGTTTACCGTCACCTGACCGCCCGTCATCGCCACCAGTGGCAGATTCGGCTGCGCCGTGCATTGCACCGCGCGTCCGATGAACGTGAAGCTGATGGCATCCGGCGTGTCGTTCGCCGATTTCCCGAGATCCGCGACCCGCGTCAGCGCGGGCAGCCCGCTCAAGTCGACACCACCGACGCCGGTGCTCCCGGACCTGATGATTCCACCGATCCAGGCTTGGTTCCCGGCGACGACCAGGCAGTTCACGTCGACATGCACGCCACCCTGGCCCTGGCCGAACTGATCCGACCATTCGCCCTGCACCGATCCATCGGCCTGCTGGACCGCGAGGAGCGAGAAGTTGGCGTCGGTGTTCAGCGTGGCATCTTGATCGCTACCGCCGACAGAAACACGGTGGATGACGGCGTTGTCGCCCTGGGCACTGGCCATGATGCCCCCGAGCGCCGGCTCACTCGAGCGAGCGGCGAGCGGTGCACTGGTGTCGCTACAGGCGACGGCGAGGAGGGCGGCGGGAACGGTCAACCATGTGGTTTTCATAACGGCCTCCGGGTGGAAGGGAAACGCGTGAACGCGTCCACCTTCCGCCTCTGACACGGAGACCACAATCATCAATCAGCTTGTTGGACGAGGTTCTGACGGCCCGGTCACGAGAACTGCACGCAGCGTAGACGCGATGTAGACGAATGTCGCATTCTGAAGCCCGGCAGTTCCAAGCTCGAAGCCTGAAGGCACAAGAGAAGTACAAGACGCCAAGTTGCAGGTGGTTGGAAGCTGCAAGTACAGGGCGCAAGGAAAGGCTCCGCAGCGCGATGATTCGGGGCCGGTGGACGACAGCGTCCCCGGCATCGTTCGTCATGAGCCATTTCAAAAACCCGAAGGCGTGGCAACATGCACGTGCACTCGCGCTTCTGTCCAAACCGCTAATCGACCGCTTGCCGGCGTCCGAGCGAAGTGGTCTCGCCGATCAATGGCGACGCGCGGCATCGAGTGTCGTCCTCAACATCGCGGAAGGAGCGAGTCGCCGTGGCGCGAAGGACCTGCTTTTTCTGTGGCAGATCCCGTCGCATCACGCGCGATCCGCTTAGCACAGCAGGTCCTTCGCTGCGCGCGCGTACCGCGCGCTTCGCTCAGGATGACAAGCGCGCCCCTTTTGCGATGTAAAAAAAAGAGAGAGGGGAAACTGGTTAGCGCTTCGCGCGCGGACTCCAGGTCGCCGTGTGGAATTGCTCAGAGCGCGGCGCCAACTTGCCCTTACGGGCAGCGTATTCCTTCCATGTAACCGGTGAGTAGTCATTCGGGACCTTTCGCATCGTGATGCAATCCTGCACCGGGCACACCGCCGCGCACAGATTGCACCCGACGCAGGCCTCCTCGATGATCTCCACGACCGGCCCACGTTTCCCGTTTCCCGTTTCCCGATCCAAACGCCGAATCGCTTGGTGAGCGCCGTCTTCGCATGCCGTCCAGCACAGCTCGCACTTGATGCACTTGTCCTGATCGATGTGCGCGAGCAGGTGGTAGTTGAGGTCGAGGTCCTCCCATTTCGCGACCCGGGGCAGCGCGCGCCCGCGAATATCGGCCAGCGTACGGTGCCCGCGTTCGTCCATCCAGTTCGACAAGCCGTCGATCAAGTCCTCGACAATCCGGAAGCCGTAGTGCATGACTGCCGTGCACACCTGCAGCGAGCCGGCGCCGAGGGCGATGAACTCGGCGGCGTCGCGCCACGAGGCGATGCCACCGATGCCGGAGATCGGGATCTTCACGGCTGGATCAGCGGCGACGGCTGACACGAGGTGCAGCGCGATGGGCTTCACCGCGGGCCCACAGTAGCCGCCGTGGCTCGATTTCCCGGCCACGGCGGGCTGCGGCTCGAAGGTCGACAGATCCACGCCGACGATCGAGTTGATCGTGTTGATGAGGGAGAGCGCATCGGCGCCGCCCTTGACCGCCGCGCGCGCGATGTACGTGACGTCGGTGACGTTGGGCGTGAGCTTCACGATCACCGGAATCGTCGCGACTTCCTTCACCCATTCCACGATCTGGCAGGTGTAATCGGGCACCTGCCCGACCGCGCTGCCCATGCCGCGCTCGCTCATGCCGTGCGGGCAGCCGAAGTTCAGCTCGATGCCGTCTGCCCCGGTGTCCTGGGTCTGCTTGACCATCTCGTGCCACGTTTCCCGCTTCGATTCGACCATCAGCGACGCAATGACGGCATGCTTGGGATAGTTCCGCTTGACCTCGGCGATCTCCTTGAGGTTTTCGGCGATCGGCCGGTCGCTGATCAGCTCGATGTTGTTGAAGCCCATCATGCGCGTCGATCCGAGGTCGACCGAGCCGTAGCGCGAGAACACGTTGATGATCGGCTCGCCGATGGTCTTCCAGACCGCACCGCCCCAGCCTTGATCGAACGCCTTGGCGACTTGGCCATGGGTGTTCGTGGGTGGCCCGGAGGCCAGCCAGAAGGGGTTGGGCGATTCGATGCCCGCGAAATTGGTGCGTAAATCAGCCATGGGAACCTCAGAAATCGGCGGTAGGTGGCGGTAGGAGGCGGTACGTTACGGTGCTACCGCCCCCTACCGCCCCCTACCGCCAGCATTTGGTGCATCCGTTTCGCTGCCCCCACACCTTCAGCCGCCGCATTCACAATCTCCGCTCCGCCGTTCGCGCAGTCCCCGCCGACAAACACGCGCGGATCGTCCTTGGGCCACGTCAGCTCAGTCCGCGCGCCCTGGCCGATCGCGACGATCACCATGTCGCATGGAATCGTCTCGCTGCCGCCGTCCGTGCGAACCTCGAGTCCCGAGAGGCCTCCTGAGCCGTTGCCGATGATCCGCTGCGGCGCCGCGTTGAAGCGAAAGCCGCAGCCGTCGCGCTTGGCAAGCTCGTACTCGTAGTGATAGCACGGCATGTCGGCTTCGCCGCGCCGGTACACGATGGTCGCCGTGGCAGCCCCGAGCCGCCTGGCCTGGGTGACGGCGTCGATCGCCGTGTTGCCGGCGCCGATCACGACGACCTGCCGCCCGACCGCCGTGTCGCGATAGGGATGCGTCTTGAGGTGCTCGATGAACGTGAGGGCATCGACCACGCCGGGGAGGTCCTCGCCGGGGATGCCGAGCGTCTTGGTGTTGCCGAGCCCGACCCCCACAAACACGGCGTCGTACTCTGCAAGCAGTGGCTCGAGCGATGTGATGGTGATGCCGGTCTTGAGCTCGATGCCCAGGTCGAGAATGTCCTGCACTTCGGCGAGCGCGATGTCGGCCTTGAGCTTGTATTCCGCGATGCCGAAGGTGTTGAGCCCGCCGGCCTGATTCTTTGCCTCGAACACGGTCACGGCGTGGCCGTGGCGGCGCAGGTCGCGGGCGCACGCGAGCCCGGCTGGTCCAGCGCCAACAACCGCTACTCGCTTCCCGGTACTTGGCCCCGCCTGGAATAGTCTGAGTTTGTTGTCGAGAACGTAGTCCGTCGCGTGGCGCTGGAGCAGCGCGATCTTGATCGGCTGCTCATCGCGATCGTTCAGCACGCAGGCACCCTCGCACAGGACCTCGACGGGACAGGCGCGTGCGCACGAGTGCCCGAACGGGTTCGCATCGAGGATCACGCGTGCCGAGCCGCGCAGGTTGCCCGTGGCGATCTTCTTGATGAACGCGGGGACGTCGATGTGCGTGGGGCAGGCGATGGTGCAGGGCGCGTCGTGGCAATAGAGACACTTGGTTGCCTCGAGCAGCGCCGCATCATTGGTCAGCGGCGGCGCGATGTCGGCGAAATTCTTGGCAAGTTGCTCCTCAGACAGTGGCACCGACTGCTCCACGCTCCCGGCTCCGTGCTCCCACCCGCATGCCGATCACATACACGAGGGCCGAGAGGAGAAAGCCGACAAACCACGCCCAGTTGTAGATCGTGCCGAACACGCCTCGCGCCGGCACGCCCCGCAGCGCCGTGACGAATCCCGGCAGACTCGGCGCCACGCCGAGCAGCAGCGCCCCGATCGCGACCCAGTTGAACCCGCGCGAATACTCGTAGCTGCCGTCCCGCCTGTAGAGATCGTCGACGACCAGCTCACCGCGCCGCACCACGAAGTAGTCGGCAATCATGATTCCGGCGACGGGGCCGAGCAGCGCGCCGTAGCCGATCAGCCAGGTGAAGATGTATGCGGCGGCGTTGGTGTAGAGCCGCCACGGCAGCATGACGATCCCGATGATCGCTGTGATCATCGCGCCCTGCTTGAAGCTGATCCTGTGCGGCGCGATGTTCGAGAACGCGTTGGCGGGCGCCACGATGTTGGCGGCGATGTTGGTGGTGAGCGTTGCGACGATGAGTCCCGCCATCGAGAGCATGATCATCAACGGACCGCCGATCCGGGCGAGCAACGCGACGGGGTCGGAGATCCGGGTCCCAAAAATCACGACGGTCGCGTTGGTGACCGCCGCGCCGATGAAGGCGAACAACGCCATCGTCCCAGGCAACCCGACCGCCTGTCCGATCACCTGATCGCGTTGGGAACGCGCGTAGCGAGAGAAATCCGGAATCGACAGCGCCATGGTGCCCCAGAAGGCCACGGCGGATGTCAGACCGGCACCAAACACGCTGCCGACGGGCGGATGGGCCGATGGGCTGACGGGCGGATTCTGCAGCATCGGGCCCAAGCCGCCGGACCGCACCCAGGCCCAGATGAACAATGCCGCCCCGACGGCGAGCAAGAACGGTGAGCCCCACGTCTCGAGAAACTTGATCGAGTCCATGCCACGCAGCACGATCCACACATTCATTGCCCAAAACAGCATGAAGCAGAGGAACTCGCCCGTATTGAGGCCGACGAACGCGGGCAGGATCTGGGGCAGTGTCGCGATGCCGGGCCAGATCACGCCGATCAGCTTGTAGATCGCCCACCCGCCGATCCACGTCTGGATGCCGAACCATCCGCAGGCGACGAGACCGCGCAGGATGGCGGGGACGTTCGCACCGAGGACGCCGAACGACGTCCGCGCGAGGACGGGGAAGGGAATGCCGTAGCGCGTGCCGGCGTGTGAGTTCAGGGCGATGGGTACCAACACGACGAAGTTGCCGAGAATGACCGCTCCGACCGCCGCCTGCCAGGTCCAGCCCGAATCGATCAAACCCGACGCGAGCGTGTAGGTCGGGATGCAGATCGCCATGCCGATCCACAGCGAGGCGATGTGCCACCAGTTCCACGTGCGGCGCTCCGCCGGCACGGGCAGCAGGTCAGCGTTGGCCAGCGTCATTTGACCTCGGCGAGGGCGCGCTCCATCCGTTTGCAGCCGTCGTCGATGTCCGCCTTGCTGATCAGCATCGACGGCGCGATCCGGATCACGTTGCCGTACAGACCGCCCTTCCCGAGGAGCAGCCCCTGCCGCTTGGCGGCCTCGAGGAACGCGGTGGTCTTCTTGGGCGACGGCTCCTTGGTCTTACGGTCTTCCACGAACTCGATCCCCTGCATGAGACCCATCCCGCGCACATCTCCGATGAACGCGAACCGCTTCTTGAACTCCTCGAGCGCGTCACGGAGCTGCTTGCCCCGCTCCGCGGAGCGCTTGGGCGTGTTTTCGCGCTGCATGACGTCGAGCGTGACATCGACCGCGGCCATCGAGACCGGATTGCCGCCGAACGTGGACAGCGACAGGCCGGTGAAGGCGTTGGCGACTACCTCGGTCGCGATCGTCGCGCCGACCGGGAAGCCGTTTGCGATCGACTTCGCGAACGTCATAATCTCCGGCTCCACACCCCAATGCTCGATGCCGCACCACTTGTCCCCGGTACGGCCCCAGCCCGTCTGCACCTCGTCACAGATGAAGACCGCGCCGTACTTCCGGATGATGCCGACCGCGATCTCGAAGTACTCCTTGGGCGGCGTGATGAAGCCGCCGGCGCCCTGAATCGGCTCGGCCATGAAGGCGGCGGGGCGGCCGCTCGTGGTCGTCCGGATCAGGTCATCGATGTCCTGTGCGCAGCGGATACCGCAATCGGGATACTCGAGACCGAGCGGACAGCGATAGCAGTAGGGCGAGAGTGCGTGTTTGACACCGGCAATCTGTGTGGGCAGGACGCGCCACGGTTGCTGCCCGGTGATCGCAATCGCCCCCTGGCTGCGGCCGGCGTAGCTGTGGCGCAGCGCGATGATCTCCTGCTGGCCCGTGTAGATCTTGGCGAGCATGACGGCCGTCTCGTCGGCCTCCGTGCCGCTCGTCGTGAAGAAGCTCTTCTTGAGCTTGCCGGGGGTGATCTGCGTGAGCTTCTCGGCGACCGTCACTTGCTCGACCGTCGGATACACGCTGGAGGTGTGGACCAGCCGGGCGACCTGATCCTGCAGGCGCTTCACGAACTCGGGGTGCGAATGCCCGATCCCCGCGGTGAGAATCCCGCCGAAGAAGTCGAGGTACTCGCGGCCGTCGAGGTCTTTCACGCTCGAGCCGTGGGCCTCCGTGATGACCACCGGCTCGGCGTAGTAGTTGGCGACGCAAGGGAACAGGAACTCCTTGTGCTTCGCGCGGACCGTTTGAGAATCCAATGTCATTCTCCAATAGGTGTCTGGTGCCTGGTGTGTGGTGTCTGACACCAGACACCAGACACCAGACACCAATCAATGTGTTGGCTGTCTCTTCAGGAACACACCGCGGCCGATCGTGCCGACGAATTCTCCATCCCGTGCCTGCACCTGCCCACGCACCGTGACGACGGTGGCTCGGCCCTTCTGCTCCCAGCCTTCGTACGCGTTGTAATCGACCTTCGAATGACTGCCCGCCTTCGAGAATGTCCCGCGATAGCTCGGATCGTAGACGACCAGATCGGCGTCGCTGCCGAGCTGGATCGCGCCTTTCCTGGGATAGAGCCCGAAGATTTTCGCGGCCTGGGTTGAGCAGGCATCCACCATCGCCTGGAGCGCCAACCGGCCCGCGCCGACGCCAAATGTATGGACCAGGTTCACCCGTTCCTGCACCGAGGGGATGCCGTTGGGGATCTTCGTGAACGCCTCCCGGCCCATCTTCTTCTGGTCCTCGAACCGGAACGGCGCATGATCGGTGGCGATCGTGCTGATGTCCCGCGTTTTCACGCCGTTCCAGAGCACGGTTTGATTGACCTTGGCTCGGAGCGGTGGCGACATCACGTACTTGGCGCCCTCGAACGCGGGCCGCTCGGCGTAGGTCTCATCGAGCAGGAAGTGCGGGATCACCGACTCGATCCACACGTTGACGCCGCGCTTCTTGGCCTCGAGCGCGGCCCGCACCGCCGGCTCGCACGAGGTGTGGACGACGTAGACGTGCGTGCCGAGCAGCTCGGCGAAGGTGCAGAGATGGTGGACGCCGTCCGCTTCTACCACAGGCGGACGCGACGGGCCATGCCATTCGGGTCCCGTCTTGCCGGCGGCGAGCAGCGATTTCTGCAGCGCGTCGATCGCGTCCGCGTTCTCGCAGTGCGCCGTCACGATGACGCCGAGCTCCTTGGCCAAACGCATGGCTCCGAACAGGTCTTCATCAGACAGGTTCAGCGCACCTTTGTAGGCCAGGAACACTTTGAAGGACGCCACCCCGGCCTTCACGATCTCCCGGAACTGATCGCGGATGTGCGGCTCGAACCGCACCACGGACATGTGAAACGTGTAATCCACCGCCGCGAGCTTCTCGGCCTTGGATTTCCAGGTCTCGAACGCCGTGACCGGCTCGTCCGACGCACCAGGGCAGATCATTTCGATGAGCGTGGTCGTGCCGCCCGCGAGCGCCGCCTTGCTCGCGGACTCGTAATCGTCCGCGGCGTAGGTGCCCATGAACGGCAGATAGATGTGCACGTGCGGATCGATGAATCCCGGAAAGACACACTTGCCGCGCGCATCGATGATCTCGGCGCCGGGAGCGACGAGCTTCGCGTCGATGTGCGGCTCGATCCGGGTGATGGTCTCGTGCTCGGCGTAGATGTCGCCCGTGAAGTCTTCCGTGGGCGTGATGATCCGCCCGTCGCGAATCAGGAGCGCCATTCTACGGGAGCTGCCTCACCATATCGTCGTATGTCTCCGGCCGGCGGTCGCGGAAGAATTGCCACGTGCGCCGGACCTCCTCGATCATGTCGAGGTTCATCTCCGCGACGACGAGCTCGTCTTTGTCCTCGCTGCCTTGCGCCAGGACGTTGCCGCGCGGATCCACGAAGTAACTCGAGCCGTAGAACTGCCCCACGTTCCACGGCGCTTCGACGCCGACGCGGTTGCTGCAGCCCATGAAGTAGCCGTTCGCGACGGCATGGGCCGGCTGTTCCAGCTTCCACAGGTATTGCGACAGCCCCTTCACGGTCGCCGACGGATTGAACACGATCTCGGCGCCGTGCAGGCCGAGCAGCCGGGCGCCCTCGGGGAAGTGCCGGTCGTAACAGATGTAGACGCCGATCGTGGCGTACCGCGTCTTGAAGACCGGGTAGCCGAGGTTGCCGGGCTTGAAGAAGAACTTCTCCCAGAAGCCCGCCGTGTGCGGGATGTGATTCTTGCGGTACTTGCCGAGGTAGCTGCCGTCGGCGTCGATGACCGCGGCGGTGTTGTAGTAGACGCCGGCCATCTCGCGCTCGTAGATCGGGACGATCATCACCATCGCGTGCTTCTTGGCGAGCTTCTGCATCCGCTCGATCGTCGGCCCCGGAATCGGCTCGGCGATGTCGCACCACTTGGCGTCCTGGCTGGGGCAGAAGTAGGGCCCGTTGAAGACTTCCTGCAGGCAGAGGATTTGGACGCCTTTCTTGCCTGCTTCCTCTATATAAGGAAGGTGCTTCTCCTCCATCGCCTGGCTGATCTGGGTGACGGAGGCGTTCGGGTCGTTGATCGGATTCGACATCTGGATGAGGCCGCCGACGACTTTTCGAGCTACCATCGTGAAATGACCACCTTTTTGTCCGTATAGAACTCGATGGAGTCCTGCCCATGAGCTTTGAGATCTCCGAAGAATGAGCCCTTCGTCCCCCCAAACGGGAAGAATGCCATTGGCGCCGCCACACCGATGTTGACGCCGATCATGCTGACGCCGACGCGATAGCGAAACTCGCGCGCCGCCTTGCCGCTCTGCGTGAAGATCGAGGTGGCGTTGGCGAAGCCGGACCGCTGCACCAACTCGATTCCCTCGTCGAGGGTGCTCACGTGCGTGACGGCTGCGACGGGACCGAAGATCTCCTCTCTCCCGATCGTCATGTCCGGCTGCACGCCGTCGAAGACGGTGGGCCCGACGAAGTGACCGCGCGGATGCTTCTCGACCTTCGTCGCGCGGCCGTCGAGGAGAAGGGTCGCGCCGTCCTTGCGGCCGGCCTCGACGTACGACAGCACCTTCTCCTTGTGCTTCGCGGACACGACGGGGCCCATGTTCACGCCGGGCTCGAGACCGTAGCCGAGCCGCAGATCCTTCGCTGTGCGCAGCAGTTTGTCGCCCCGCGAGACAACGCTGGCCGGCGCAGCCGAACAGCGACTCGCTGATGTTCGCCACGGCGCGATCCATGTCGGCATCGGGCATGACGATGACGTGATTCTTCGCGCCGCCGAGCGCCTGCACGCGCTTCCCGAACTTGCCGGCCTCCTGATACACGTATTTCGCGACGGGCGACGACCCGACGAACGAGATGCCGGCGATGCCGGGATGGGCGAGCAGGGCGTTGACCACATCCTTCGCCCCATGGACCAGGTTGAGCACGCCGGGCGGGATGCCGGCCTCGTGCGCCAGCTCGATGATGCGGGTCGGCGCAAACGGCACCTGCTCGCTTGGCTTGAGAATGAACGTGTTTCCGGTCGCGATCGCGTACGGCCAGAACCAGCACGGCACCATCGCCGGGAAGTTGAACGGAGTAATGGCGGCAAACACGCCCAGCGGCTGGCGGACGTACTCGCAATCGATGCCAGACGCGACGTCTTCCAATGTTTTGCCCATCATCAGCGTCGGGATGCCGCAGGCGTGCTCGACGTTTTCGATGCCGCGGCGCACCGACCCACGCGCTTCGTCCAACGTCTTGCCGTTCTCGCGCGTCACCGTCGTGGCGATATCGTCGAACTGCTCTTCCATCAAGAACTTCAGCTTGAAGAGGTAGCGCGCCCGGACCACCGGCGGGACTTCACGCCATTTGAGGAATGCGGCCTGCGCGGCGGCGACGGCGTGATCCACGTCGCGCGCGCCCGACAGCGGCACTCTGCCGAGCTGCTCCCCCGTGGCGGGATTCGACAGGTCGAGGTATTCGCCGGACGGAGCGACCCACTCCCCGCCGATGTAGTTGCGGAGGGTTTTCATCCCCTTAGCCTAGGGCGGCCTCGGGGCTTGTCAACTAAAGAGCCGGGCTAACTCACGAACTGGGCCTTCTCGGTCGACCCCTCCAGCGCCGTCGTCGAGCTCTGCCCTCCCATGATCACTTGTGTGATCGCGTCGAAATACCCAACGCCGACGAACTCCTGGTGTTTGACGGCGCGGTACCCCTCCGGCTCGGCGGCGAACTCGCGAGACTGCAGATCGGCGTAGGCGGCCATCCCCCGCTCCTTGTAGTCACGCGCCAGCTGGAACATGCTGAGGTTCAGGGCGTGGAAGGCCGACAGGGTGACGAACTGGAATTTGTAGCCCATCGCTGCCAGGTCGCGCTGGAAGCTCGCAACCTGCACTTCGGACAGGTGCCGCCGCCAGTTGAAGGATGGTGAACAATTGTAGGCGAGCCGCTTGCCTGGGAACTTCGCGTGGATCGCGGCGGCGAACTCGCGCGCCTCCGCGATGTCGGGCTTCGCAGTCTCGAACCACAGCAGGTCCGCGTAGGGCGCGTAGGCGACTGCCCGCGCGATCGCGGCCTTCACGCCGTCGCGCACCCGCAGGAAGCCCTCCGTCGTCCGCTCGCCGGTGCACCAGGCGCGGTCGTACTCGTCCGCGTCGCTCGTGAGCAGCGTCGCGCTGTTGGCGTCGGTGCGGGCGATCAGGATCGTGTCGACGCCGCACACGTCCGCGGCGAGCCGCGCGGCGACGAGCTTCTGAATGAACTCGCTTGTCGGGACGAGCACCTTGCCGCCCAGATGGCCGCATTTCTTCGCCGACGACAGCTGGTCCTCGAAGTGCACTCCGGCCGCGCCCTCGGCGATCATCATTTTCATCAGCTCGAATGCGTTCAGCACGCCACCGAACCCGGCCTCCGCGTCCGCGACGAGGGGTACGAACCAGGAGATCCCGTGATCGTCTTTCAGGTGCGTGATCTCGTCGGCGCGCCGCAACGCGTTCTGAATGCGGCGCAGCAAAGCGGGCACGCTGTCGGCCGGGTAGAGGCTCTGGTCGGGATACATGGCCGCCGCTTCGTTGGCGTCGGCGGCGACCTGCCACCCGCTCACGTACACCGCCTGAAGTCCCGCCGCGACTTCCTGGATCGCCTGATTGCCGGTGACGGCTGAGAGCGCCGCCACGTACGGCTCGTCGTGCAGCAGCGCCCAGAGCCGCTGTGCGCCGTGAGCCGCAAGCGTGTACTCGACGGGGAGGGTGCCGCGCAGCCGCTCTACGTCGGCCGCGCCGTAGGGGCGCGTGATGCCCGCCCACCGTTCGTCCGTCGCCCAGCTGCGCTCGAGGTCAGTCGAGGTACTCATACGCCACCCCCGTGAGGAATTCTGGTAGTTCCGGCGCCATCGAAATCCGCCGGAACAGGTCGGCGGCGAGGGCGAACGTCTCGCCCTCGAACCGTTGCATCTCGCTGACGATGGTCTGCTCGACCAGCGCCTTCGTCACAGGCCGTCCATCGGCTAGAGTCGCGCCGTGGTGGAGCCACTGCCATACCTGCGACCGTGAGATTTCGGCGGTCGCCGCGTCTTCCATCAGGTTGTAGATCGGGACACAGCCCAAACCCCGCAGCCAGCTTTCGAGGTATTGGATCCCCACGTCCACGTTGGTCCGCAGACCGGCCTCGGTGATCTCGCCTTCTGGTATCGCCAGCAAGTCCGGTGCCGTGACGCGCACGTCATCCCGCGCTACGTCGAGTTGATTCGGACCCGGCATCGCGGCATCGAAGATCTGGGCCGCGACCGGCACGAGCCCCGGGTGCGCCACCCACGTGCCGTCGTGGCCGGCGCGCACCTCGCGCAGCTTGTCCTGCCGCACCTTTTCCAGCGCGGCTTCGTTCGCGGCGGGGTCGTGCTTGATGGGGATCTGCGCCGCCATGCCGCCCATCGCGTGGGCGCGGCGGCGGTGACAGGTCTGAATCAGGAGATCGACGTAGGATTTGAGGAAGTGACGGTCCATCGTCACCCGGGCCCGGTCGGGGAGCACGAAATCCGACCGATCCCTGAACTTCTTGATGAAGCTGAAGATGTAATCCCAGCGGCCGCAGTTGAGTCCCGCCGAGTGCTCGCGCAGCTCGTGCAGGATCTCCTCCATCTCGAACGCGGCGAGGATCGTCTCGATCAAGACCGTCGCGCGGATCGTGCCGCGGGGGATGCCAAGCTCGTCCTGCGCGAGGTTGAACACGTCGTTCCAAAGGCGCGCCTCGAGGTGGCTTTCGAGCTTGGGCAGATAGAAGTAGGGACCGGAGCCCTTCGCGATCAGGGCCGCCGCATTGTGAAAGAAGAAGAGCCCGAAGTCGAACAGGGCGGCCGATATCGCGCGACCATCCACGGTCACGTGCTTCTCGTCGAGATGCCAGCCGCGCGGCCGCACCATCAGGGTCGCGGGATTAGGGGCTACGGAATAGCGCCTCCCCTCCGGGCTGCTGAATGTGATGGTCCCGCGCACGGCGTCCCGCAGGTTGAGCTGGCCCTCGAGATTGTTGCGCCAGGTAGGCGCATTCGAGTCCTCGAAGTCGGCCATGTAGACCCGCGCGCCCGAATTGAGCGCATTGATGATCATCTTGCGGTCCACAGGGCCCGTGATCTCGACTCGGCGGTCGGTCAGGTCGGCGGGGATCGGCGCGACGGTCCAGGCTGCCTCGCGCACCGAGCGCGTCTCCGGCAGGAAGTCCGGGTGCTCGCCGGCATCGAGACGCCGCTGGCGCTCGACACGGCGCGCCAGCAGCTCTTGCCGGCGCGGCTCGCAGGCCCGCGCCAGCGTCGCGAGGAAGGCGCAGGCCTCGGCTGTCAGGATCTCCGCAAACCCCGGCTCTAACGGCGCATGCACTTTGAGCCCGTCCGAGCTCATTCGCGCGGTGGTCATGGTCGGCAATGTAGCGCTCCCGCGCCGCGGCGTCCCCGAGGAAAGAAGCGGGGCGAGCCGGGATGCCGCGCGATGACGCGCGGCGGTTCCCAGCCGCCCCTTATGCTCTCGACGCTGGTGGGGAGGTCCGCGGCGGCTGTGCACAACCGCCGCGGCAGCCGGCGCGAATCCAGCAACGACCTGGCTCCGCCTTTGCCGGCCTTGCCCCCCGAGTCCTCGTACTTCGTCCGCCCACAGGTCATTGCAACCCCCGTGCCATGCGACGGGCCGGGGAGAGCCACAGCACGAACGCTATTCTGTGGCATTATTACCGCACATGTGCCCGTCTCCCGCTCAGCCCGCGGCCGTCGGCCGTTCCGTTCCCCGTCGCGAGGGTGGCGACAAGGTGACGGGGCGAGCCCGCTACACCGACGACCTCGTCGTAGCGGGAGCATGGTACGGTCGCACCATCCGGTCGACGATTGCCCGTGGCAGGATCCGCTCGATTGCCCTGGATCCCGCATTCGATTGGTCACGCGTCGTCGTGGTGACGGCCGCTGACATCCCGGGTGACAACGTCGTCCAGCTCATCCGGGACGACCAGCCCGTCCTGGCGCCGCTCGGCGGCGAAATCAGACATAGGGAAGAGCCGATTCTGCTGCTCGCCGCCGCCGATCGGGCGACGCTCGAGGACGCGGCCGGCCACATTCGGATCCAGTATGAGGCGGCCGAGCCCATTTATGCGCTCGAGCAGGCGACCGAGGTCTTTAGCACGGTAGAAATCAGGAAAGGCGAGGTTTTGGAGGATTTGAAGGGTGTGGGGGATGTGGTGGTCGTTGAGCGTACGTTCCGGGTGGGTTTGCAGGAACAGCTGTACATCGAGCCGCAAGGCGCCATCGCGATTCCATATAGGGACTTGGGGTCGGGGGCTAGGGGCTCGGGAGTGACCGTCATCGCGTCGCTGCAATGTCCCTACTACGTCCACAGAGCTTTGAAGCGCGCCATGAACTTCTCGGACGACGAGGCGGTGGTCATTCAAGCCGAAACCGGCGGCGGTTTTGGGGGCAAGGAGGAGTATCCCTCCATCGTGGCGATTCATGCCGCGTTGCTGGCCCGCAAAGCGGGGCGACCGGTTCGCCTGGTGTACGACCGCCACGAGGACCTCGCGGCGACGACCAAGCGCCATCCAGGAGTCATCAGACACCGGACGGCAGTCACCAAGGATGGAACACTGCTGTCTCAGGACATCGAGATCGTGCTGGATGGCGGCGCCTACTGCACGCTGACGCCGGTGGTCTTGTCGCGCGCGGCGATCCACGCCGCGGGCGCCTATTCCTGTCCCAACGTGCGGATTCGCGCGCGCGCGGTCGCGACGAACACGCCGCCGAACGGCGCGTTCCGTGGCTTCGGGGCGCCGCAATCGCTGTTCGCCGCCGAGTTGATGGTGGAGCACGTGGCCGAACGGCTGGGACTGGCGAGCGTGGATCTCCGCCGCAAATGGATGTTGCGCTTGGGCGATACGACCGCGACGGGGCAGAAGCTCACCGAGAGTGTCGGTTCGGAGCTCGTTTTGGATGCCGCCCTCAAAGCGACAACCACATTCCAACCTTCCAACATTCCAACCGTCCGTCGGGGCCGGGGGTTGTCGCTCGTGTTCCACGGTTCCGGCTTTACCGGCAGCGGGGAGAAAAAGCTTCAGGGTACGATTGGCTTTGAGGCGCTGGCAGATGGGACGTTTCGCATTCTCACTGCGTCGACGGAGATCGGGCAGGGGACGAAGACCATCTTTTGTCAGCTCGCCGCAGATGCCCTGGGTGTTGGTCTGGAGAAAGTGATCCTGGCCCCGCAGGACACGTCGCTCGTTCCCGACTCTGGGCCGACGGTGGCCTCGCGCACGGCGATGATCGTGGGACGACTGGTGCAGGAAGCCGCCGCTGAGATCAAGGAACGGCTCAAGCGAGAGAAGGCGCCGCTCCGTATCGAGAAGTCCTACATCCAGCCCGATACGATTCATTGGGACGAGACCACATATCGCGGCGACGCGTACCCCGTGTACGCCTGGGCATGCACGATTGTCGACGTCGCGGTGGACATGACGACGGGCGAGGTGCGCGTCACCGATCTCGTGACCGCCGTCGATTGCGGCAAGGCCCTCCATCCGGTGATGGCGGAAGGGCAAATCGAGGGCGGCTGCTTGCAGGCGGTGGGGTGGGCGACGATCGAAGAGATCAAGATGAAAGACGGAGGCTATCAGAACGATCGCCTGGCGACGTACCTCATTCCCACGGCGCTCGACGCCCCCCGCATCCGCACCATCCTGGTCGAGAACCCGTATTCCCGCGGTCCGTTCGGGGCGAAAGGGATCGGCGAGCTGCCGATGGATGGACCGGCGCCCGCCATCATCGCCGCAATCCACGACGCCACAGGCGTGTGGCTCGACGAAATCCCCGCCACTCCCGAGAAGGTGCTCGCGGCATGCGCTTCACGCTAAACGGCAAGGCGGTGTCGCCCGACGTCGTCGGGACACGCCGTTTGCTTGACGTGCTGCGCGAAGACTTGGGCAAAACCGGCACGAAAGAAGGGTGCGGCGAAGGGGAGTGCGGTGCCTGCTCCGTGCTCGTCGACGGTGAGGTCGTGGACAGTTGCCTGATAGCCGTAGGTCAGGTCGAGGGCCGCACGGTCACCACGGTCGAGGGACTGGCTGGTGGCGGAGAGCTGACGGGCCTGCAGCAGGCGTTCATCGACCATGGCGCGGCGCAATGCGGAATCTGCACGCCGGGCATGCTGCTCGCCGCTCACGCGCTGCTGCAGCAATCCAAACCTCTCACCGCGGACGAGGTGCGCGAAGGGCTCGCAGGGAATCTGTGCCGCTGTACGGGTTATACGAAGATCATTGACGCGGTGATGGCATGCGCGAAGTGAAATTCATCCGACCCAAGAGCCTCGCGGATGCCGTGCAGATATATCGCGCGACCTCAGGATGCCGTCTCCTCGCCGGCGGCACAGATCTGATGGTGATGCTGCACGCGCGGACGGTGCGTCCCGAACCGCGGGCGGTGCTCGATCTCTGGTCGCTCGCGGAGCTGAAGGGGGTGGGGCGCGTGCAGGATGCGGTGGAGATCGGTGCCGCCGAGTCATACACCGGGATCATCGGATCGCCGGATGTGCAAGAGCACCTTCCGGCGCTGGCCGCGGCGGCTCGCACCATCGGAGCGGCGCAAATCCAGAACCGCGGCACGCTCGGCGGGAACCTCGCGAACGCGTCGCCGGCGGGCGACACACTGCCGGTCCTGCTCGCCTATGATGCCGTCGTGGTGACCGATCGGCGCGCGATCCCGATCGACACGTTCTTCACCGGCTATCGCACGACCGCGCTTGAGTCTAACGAGCTGATCACCGCCGTGCGCTTTCCCTTGGGCCGGCAGGTCGCGTTCCGGAAAGTCGGCACGCGTGCGGCGCAGGCGATTTCGAAGATCGTGATGGCCGTGAGCCGGCATCCCGCGCGCATCGCGATCGGGTCGGTGGCCGAGGTGCCGCTGCGGGCACGCCGCGCCGAGGCGGCGCTGGAGCGCACCGACATCGAGGGTGCCATCGTCGCGGTTGGGGACGACATCCGGCCGATCGACGACGTGCGATCGACCGCCGCTTACCGCCGAGCCGTCACACAGAATGTCCTTCGTGAGCTCCTCGATGCATTCGCGCGCGGCTGAGTTGATCAAGTTGCTCGACATGCGTCCACATCCGGAGGGCGGACACTACGCGGAGGTGTTTCGCTCCGCGCATCGAGTCCGGGTACTCGATCGCAATGTGGAGCGGCCCGCGCTGACGACGATCTACTTCCTGCTTACCGAGGGCGAGTTCAGCCGGTGGCACCGCGTAGAGTCCGATGAAGTGTGGCTCTACCACGAGGGAGACGCGATCGAGCTGCTGCTGTTCGACGATCAGGGCGTGCGTCGCCTGCCGCTGGGTCCGGTGGAGCGTGCGACGCGGTCGACGATCGTCGTGCCAGCCGGAACCTGGCAGGCGGCCCGGTCGACGGGGGTATATACGCTTGTGGGGTGCGCTGTCGGACCGGGATTCGAGTTCGCCGACTTCTCGCTGGCCGCGGATGTGCCCGAAGTCGCCGCGCGGATTGCAAACGCCGGGCCTGATCTGGCCCGTTTCATCTAGTACGCCAGCAGCTCGAGCGCCTTCGCTAGGACAGTCGTGCCGAGCGCGAGATCCTCTGCCTTTGTGGCTTCCTCGGGGCAGTGCGACCGCCCCCCGATACTCGGCACGAAGAGCATCCCGACTCTGCACCTTGCGGCCAGAATCTGCGCATCATGCCCCGCGCCGCTCACCAGCTCAGTCGCCGGTACGCCGCACTCCTTGGACGCGCGCGCGAGCAGCGCCCGCACGTCAGGGTGCATCGCCACGGGCGGCTTCTCCTGGAGCGAGCGAATCGCCAGGCCGAGCCGTCGCTCTTCGGAAATCGTGCTGCATAGCGATCGAATGCGTTCTTCGTCTGATCGGGCTCCACCGAGAGCTTCCCGACCGTCGCAACGGCGGGTCTACCCAAGGACTTCGCGATGGATTCGACGGCTTGCACCATCGCGGCCGCACCGGCGAGCGCGTCGAGCCGCAGGTCCATCGGCGTCGTCCCCGCGTGGTCCGGCCGGCCGGTGACGGTGAGCTCGAGATGCGCCGTCCCCACGATCGCGCTGACCACTGCCAGCGGCACATTGGAAGTCTGGAGGACCGTCCCTTGCTCGATGTGCAGCTCGACGAACGTGTCGATATCGTCGCGTGCCGCGCTCGCAATCTTCGTGGGATCGAGGCCGCGCTCGCGCATGGCCGCGGCGATCTCGGCATCCACGGTGTCGATCGCTCCCGTGATCGCCCGCGACCCCCAGAAACTCGTGGCGAAGCGTGATCCCTCTTCCTCACAGATCGCGACCACCTCGAGCGTGCGGCGAGGTTTGCCTTTCTCCTTGAGGAGCGCCTCCACAGCAGTCAACCCCGCGACAATGCCGAGCGCGCCGTCGAGCCGGCCGCCGTGCCGCACCGTGTCGATGTGCGATCCGGTAACGATGCTCTTTCCTTTATCAGTGCCTTCCGCTCGACCCCACAGGTTCCCGACTGCATCACGCCGACTCTTGAGTCCGGCGTCTTTCAACCAGCGTTCAACGCGCTCGACCGCGGTCGCCCACGCGGCGCCATACAGAGGCCGGTAGGCTCCACCATCGGGCTCGGCGCCGATCGCGTAGAGCTCGTCGAGCCGGCGCTCGAGCAACGCGCGGTCAATCCCCATTCGACATATCCATAATTCTTGCTATGTGGCTGTGAGGCCGTACGAACTGCCCCCACCCGGGCCGGCCGATCACTTCACCGTCAACGAACACAGTTTTTCCCCGCACGATCGTTCGCACCACTCTCCCTGTGAATCCACGGCCGAGGTAGGCGCTTACGCCACTGCGAGTCTGAAGCGCGTGCGAGTCGAAGGTCCAACGCGCTTCGGGATCCACGATCGCGAAATCAGCGTCGGCACCAACCGCGATCGCGCCTTTGCGCGGGAACAGGCCGAACAGCTGCGCGGGCGCGGTGGCGGTGAGATGCGCGATGCGCTCGAGCGACAGGCCGCGCGCGTGCAGGCCATCGGTCAGCAGCACGGGAAGCGTGGCCTGGATGCCGGCCACGCCGCCCCACGCCTGCCAGATGTCGTTTTCACCCTTCTGTTTGGCGGCGGCAGGGCAGGGCGAGTGATCCGAGCCGATCAGATCGACCCGTCCAGCCAGGACCTCCTGCCACAACGCCTCGCGCGTCTCGGCATCACGGATCGGCGGCGCGCATTTGAGCGGCGGGCCGATCCGCTCGAAGTCGTCTTCCGTGAACGCGAGATAGTGCGGACACGTTTCGGCGGTGATCCACACGCCCTTCCTCCGTGCCGCGTCCACCTGCGCCAATCCATCGGCGCAGCTGACGTGGACGACGTGCGCACGAACCCCCTTGGCTCCCCGCATGCAGACGAGGAGCCGGCCGATCGCGTCCACTTCGGCGGCGGCCGGCCGCGCGCGGCACCACGCGAGCGGAGTTGGCTCGCCCTCAGTTTCGATCAGCTCCTGGCTTTCGGCGTGGACACCCACGATCGCGTTGAGCCGGGCCGCCACCTTGAGGCCGATCGCGAGCACGCCGTCGGGGACGCGGGGGAAGTCGTCGATGCCGCTATGACTCATGAAGGCTTTGAAGCCGACGACCCCCCGGTGGTGGAGGATCGGGAGGTTGTCGAGGTTGTCCGGGACAAGACCCCCCCAGAGGCCGAAATCCACCAGGGCCTTCTGTGAGGCGACGGCAAGCTTTGCATCGAAGGCGTCGAGCGTGGTGGTCGGCGGATGCGCGTTCAGGGGCATTTCCAGAACTGTCGTGACGCCGCCGGCTGCGGCTCCTCGTGTCCCCGCTTCCCACCCTTCCCAGTCCGCTCGGCCTGGTTCATTGAAGTGGACGTGTGCGTCGACGACACCGGGCAAGACAACGAGCCCGGTTGCATCGATGGTTTCGCCTTCGCCACGGACCTCCGAGCCGATAGCTGAGATCACGCCGTTCTCAACCGCAATGTCCGCTGGTCGCTGGCCCGTGGGCAGAACGACGGTCCCGCCGCGAATGACGAGAGAGCTCACCGCACTTCTTCTATGATGATCTCCTGCGCACCCTCCCAAAGCGTCAGTCGGCCGATCTCGGGCAGGTTTTCTTGTCCCTCTGTGACAGTTGCAAAGTGATTGCCAGCCAGTTGCCCGACCTTGCTGGCAAACATCGTCGAGCCATACGGGAAGAGCAGCTCCGTCTCGCTGATGCCACCAGGGTAGAGCAGCAGCATCCCGGGGGATGGATGACTGGTATGGTTCTCGAAATCGAGTCCCAGTTTGCGCTCGCCCATGGGAATCCACGTCGACTCGCCGCTCCAGCGGCAGTGGACTATCTTGGACTTGAGCGGCAGCATTTTGCGAATCACGGCCACCGTTTTGGGCGCGTTCTGCTCTTCCAGGCGCGCCGAGAACGTCAGGCTTCCCACGCGGATCTTGAGCATGCCCAACACTAACCGTCCAACGATTTCGACGCACGTCCTCGATACCTCGCGCGGCGAGCCGGCGTCCGGCGTGGCGGTGACGTTGTGGCGGCTCGACGGCAAGAATCCGGTGTCGCAGGGAACGCGTGAGACGGACGCCGACGGGAGAATCGGGGATCTGACCGGCGGGCCGCTCGCGGCGGGCATCTACCGGATGTCGTTTGACGTTGGTGCCTTCTATAAGAAGAAGGGGCACACGTCGTTTCTCGATCATGTGACTTTGGATTTCGAAGTCAGGGACGCTGCACGGAACTATCACATCCCCCTCCTGATGTCGCCGTTCTCATGCGCGAGCTACAGGGGCAGCTGAACCTTTTCGAGCATGCGGGCCCGCTGCTGGAGCGGCTGCGCCTCGAGGAGCCGTTTGCGAGTGGCGCCGCGATGCTCGCGCGCGCTCGTGAGATCCTGCAGACGCTGTCGGAAGGCGAGCAGATCGCCGTGATCAACGCCCACCCGCGCATCGGCGAGCGCTCCGACAAGGTGTCGGCGCTGTCGTTTCGCGAGCAGGGCTACGATCGCGACACGACGCCCCCGGAGGTGTTTCGGCGTCTCGCGGTGCTGAACGAAGAATACGAGCAGAAATTCGGTTTTCGGTTTGTGGTTTTCGTGAACCGCCGGTCCAAGGAAGCGATTTTGTCTGTGCTCGAGGCTCGGCTCCGCGGCTCGCGTGACGAGGAACGGCGCACCGCGTTGCGGGAGATTCTGGCGATCGCCGAGGATCGTCTGAAGCGGGAGGGCTAGCGCATGTTCACCCTCATCAAGCTGATCCAGTCGCTGTTCGGCGCGCTGCACTCCGAGGGCACGCCGGGGCAGCTCGCCGCCGGGATCGTCCTGGGATCGTTCCTCGGCCTCACGCCCCTGCTCAATCTTCACAACGCGATCATCTTCGCGGCGCTCGTGCTGCTCAACGTGTCGTTCGCGGGTGGGATGCTGGGCTGGGCGCTGTTCGTGCCGATCGGCTTCCTGCTCGATCCACTTTTCGACTGGATCGG
>WNFY01001853.1_pt1 | contig 41508 bp, 29 predicted proteins | sample 5400091 | NCBI WGS metagenome assembly WNFY01 (sample SAMN13153364, study PRJNA577476) | soil metagenome | isolation source: 60 cm soil or saprolite under grassland replicate 1 | place: USA:California | collected 2016-06-15 | reverse complement strand
CGTCTCGATTACCCCCTGACGCAACCCCTCCGCGTTGCGAATGAGATCGGCAGTGATCGCGAGCTCACCGTTCCAATAGCCGCGCGGTACCCGTGAGTAATGGTACGGGAGGTGCACGAAGCACGCATTCCAACCGAGCTCATTAAAGCGCGCAGCGTAACGACGATACCCGATGTGACTCGCGGACATAAGCGCGTGCAAGAGAAATACCGTCGGTGCGCTGGTGCCTTTTCCGCACGGAAAAAAATCCGCTCGCGCGATATTGTTAGCGGGGAATGCTGTCTCGATTGGACTGCGCCATGTGACGGTCGCGCGACCATCCCCGAACTGTTTGGCAAGATCGACGTCATCCGGGGCGACGTAATATTCCGGCGCGGTGAGCCGTTCGCATCCAGCCAGGTAATGCTCCATATCCTGACGGCTGCTCCCGTTCAGCCGGTGCCGCGACTGGAGGAGATTCATCGACGCGCATAGAAATCCATCGATTCCGCTCGCGGCGAAACGTGCAATTTTGGTGTGCGGCGATGCGGTAGCTACCGGACCGCTTTTTAAAGCGCGAACGCGGCCGCGCTCTGTAAAACGCTCTCGCGGCGGGTGCGGTAAGTCGTCCGTTGTTAGGCGAAATTTCTGTTGCAGTTCGGCGTAAAGATTCTTGAATGCCGCCGCCAGCTCGTATTCGATCCGCTCGCGCGCCTCTGATTTTTGCAGCTCTGGGAAATGTGAGATTGGATTCCCAAATGCGATCCAGATTGGTGTGCGACGCAGTCCCGAAAGCTTTCGGGATTTCATCGAATAAAGCCGATCGCTGCCGAGGATGACGCAGGGTAAAATTGGAACCCGAGCGATGTGCGCAAGCGTCGCAGCACCCGGCCGCAACGGCGCGCCTTCGAGTAGCGAATGTACGCCATCGCGAATCCCGCCCTCGGGAAAAAGACCGACGACGCGTCCACCTTTCAGTCGCTCGATTGCGGTGCGGATAGTTTTTCGATCAGCGCGATCTCGATCTGCCGGAAATGCATCGACCGCACGCAAAAAAAATCCCACAACGGGAGACCGAAAGAATTCCGCCATCGTCATCCAGTCGATTTTTCGTCCGACTACTGATGAAATGATGAATGGATCGAAATGACTGATGTGATTCGCTGCCAGCAAAAATCCGCCGGGGCGATTTGCATTTTCGCGTCTCAGCACGTGAACACGCGCGACACAGCCAAACAGGACTTTCATCAGCAGCGCTGCGGCGCGATAAGGTGCCGATTTGATTTCCACGTTGGGAGTCTTTCGCTGCTTTAGTGCGATCGGAAAGCTATTTTTTTCAGGCTGATTCCTTTTTTTAACGTGCTATCATAGTTGCCAGTTCCCACCCAAATCGTGGGACCAGAGCTATGAAACCGAGGAGTCCTTCCATGGACAAGGGGCGGTTCCCGCAGACGGACTACTTTCTTCACTCCGGTTTCGACCAATGGCACGGTGGATACTTTTCTCCTTTCGATGGAGAAGACAGATCAGGGTTCAGGAATTTTTACGATTTAGGGCGCGAGTACCGACTTGAAGCCGCGCGCGAACGGGTGAAGGAGATGGCGGTGTTTGCGTTGATTATTCTGACCTCCGCGTGGCCGGTGCTTTACATGGTTGTCACAGTGTTGAAACTGCTGAGCAAAGGTCGTCCGTAGGTACCTCTCTAGTCTCGAACTGCGCCGCATTTCTATCTGCGCGACTGATAAAGTCCTGGCGAACAACAAGACGTTAGTGCGATTTCGGCCAGAGAAATTCATCGCGATATTCCGGGGTCTGTTCCGGCGCGAAGCCGTGGCGAGTAGTGTTTTCGGTTACCACGCGCGGGACGAGAAAGTTCAGGAGATAATCTTCGCCGCCGGCCTTGGTGCCGCTGCCGCTCATTTTGAATCCGCCAAAGGGATGACGTCCAACAATTGCGCCGGTGCACGTGCGATTGATGTAGACATTTCCCGCCTGCAGTTGCGCTTTGACGCGCTCAATGTTGTCCGGGCTGCGCGATAAAAATCCCGCGGTCAACGCGTAATCGGTTCCGTTCGCGACTTCGAGCGCTTCGTCAAGATCGCGCACTTTTAACACGCTAAGTACTGGGCCAAAGATTTCTTCGCGTGCCATGCGCATATTTGGTTTTACACCGGTAAAAATGGTGGGCGGAATGAAGTATCCTTTGGGCGGCAGATCTTTCGCCTGATAAGCCAGCGTCGCCTCGCTTTTGCCCACCTCGATGTAATCCAGAATGCGCCGATAAGCCGCTTCATCGATCACAGGCCCAACCATGATCCCCGGTTCTTCAGGATTACCAACGCGCAGGCTCGCTGCCGCTGGAATCAAGCGTTCCATCACTCGATCGTAATTTTCCTCAAGAAGAATCAGACGCGACAGCGCAGAGCACTTCTGTCCCTGATAACCGAACGCAGAATAGATGGAATAGCCAATCGCTTCACCAATGTCGGCGTCGGAGTCCACAATGATGGCGTTCTTGCCGCCCATCTCGCAAATGACTCGCTTTAGCTCGCGTTGACCAGGTCGAGTAATACCGGCCGACTCCCAAATTCTTAATCCCACTTCGCGGGATCCGGTGAACGCAATCAAATCGACATCTTTATGGTCGACCAGGTGAGCTCCGATCACAGAGCCGTGGCCGGACAAAAAATTCAAAACGCCTGGTGGAACACCAGCTTCCTCGAAGACCTGCATGAGCATGGTGCCGCACACGATCGATTGCTCGGACGGTTTCATGATCACTGTGTTACCCGTTACGACGCCGGCCGATGCCATTCCACCCAGGATGGCGATCGGAAAATTCCACGGCGCAATAACGAACGCGACGCCACGAGCCCAATAGTGGTGGTAGCTTTCCTCGCCGGGAACTCGCTGTGTAAGCTTTGGGCGCCCGAGACGGCGCATCTGCTCCGCGTAAAAGCGGCAAAAATCAATCGCTTCGCGGATATCGGCATCGGCTTCATTCCACGGTTTGCCCACTTCGAAGACTTCAACCGCCGAGAGTTCGTATCGCCGCCGTTCCAAAATATCCGCGGCGCGCTCCAGCAACCGCGCGCGCTCTTCCACCGATGTCCGGCTCCACTTTCCAAATGCCTCGCGCGCAGCTTTGACGGCCCGTTCAGCTTCGGGAATTCCCGCTTCTGATCCGTAACCGACAATCTCGTCCGGAGCGCTCGGATTCACCGAAGGTGTCAGCTCATCGGTCCACACCTTTTCGCCGCCGATGACCAGGGGATATTTTTCGCCAAGACGCTGGCGCACTTCGCGCAATGCGCTGCGCATTTTGTCCTGGCTATCTTTGTAAACGAAATTCACGAGCGGTGAGTTTCGGTAAACATCGTCCGGCGCGGTGTCGACCGGACCGCTGCCTTGAGGATGCTGATTTTGTGTAGTGATCGTAGTTTGTGATTTCATCGGGCTAGTTCCATTTAACTTTATTAACTCTCTTGGATCCCGCAGCAATTCTTTCGCAGAGACGTTCTCGGCAAATTTTGCGCGCAGAAATCCTTCATTTGACGTGTTCTCAAGGAGGCGCCGAACGAGATACGCCATGCCGGGAAGCAGTTCGCCGACTGGACAATATTCGCGGACACGATAACCCATCTCCACGAGTGCCCGCTTGATCGGGCCGGCCATGCCATAGAGCAGTTGAAACTCGAAACGACCGCGGTCGAGCCCGAGTTGATCCGCGAACGCCTGTGCATGCGCGATGCTGCGGACGTTGTGCGAACCAAATGCAGCAGTGACGATTGATTCATTCTCCAAAAGCAATCTCGTGAGGGTCTCGAAATTCGCGTCGCTCTGCGGCTTCTGAAAATATACCGGACAATCCCAGCCGTTCTGGAGCGACTTCGTCGTTTCGTAATCCCAATATGCGCCCTTGACCAATCGGACTGCGAAGCGCGTGTCTCGTTTACGGCCCCACTCGATCAGGTCGCGCAAATCGGCCTCCGAATCTCGCAAATACGCTTGCATGACAATCCCGACATGCGGCCAATCTTTGAACTCGTCCTCCGTCAAAATAGTTTTGAAGAGCTCAAGAGTGGTATTTTTGTGCGCATAACTCTCCATATCGAAATTGATAAACGCCCCGAGCTCTCTAGCGCGGCGCAAAAGCGGCCGCAGCTTCGGCGCGAGATGCGCAATTGCGTCGGCCGGATCGGCCGGATTCATTTGTGAGTACAGCGCAGACAGCTTGACCGATAGATTAACAACCGGAAAAAGCTCTGAATTTTTACCCAGCGGATCGGTCCAGTTTTTTGTTTCCTGCGCGAGTTTCTCCAGCAAATCCAGATAACGCGCCGCATATTCGTCTGCGTCCGCCTCGCTTACGACAGCTTCTCCCAAAAGATCGACAGTGAAGCCAATTTTCTGCGCGCGGCGCTTGCGCAATGTTGCCATTACGTCGTCCGGATTTTTTCCCGCGATAAACTGGCGCGCCATTCCGGAAACGTTCCAGCGGAGGATTGGGCCACTCACCCACGGAACAATTCGTGCCAACCGAACGCCGGCATTCACAAGCGGCCCGAAACCGTTATCGGAAAAGTATTCGTTGAGATGCTCAATAATTTCACTCGAGCCGCGCAGCGAGGGCAAGACATCGACAAACCGAAACAGTTGCACCTTGAACTGCTCGTCGCGCATGGAGAGCGCCATCAACCGTTGATACAATCCTGCCTTGCTGAAAAGCGCCTCCGGGTTCTTGTCGACGAGTTCGAAGATGCGGCTGCCACGCCGCTCGACTTCGCTCTGAAGCGCCTTCATTTACGAAACTAGTCTGCCCCTTTGCGTTAGGCAAAATGGAACACCAGGCCGTGTTTCAGGGCATGAAAAATCTTGCTCGAAGGCACGATCAGTTAGCCGCCTGTCTCCGAAATAAGAATGAACCTGCTGCACGCGATTTGAAGAGCAAATCGAACGGGATTTGCCTGGCAGACTTCGGAGGCCCAGGGCTCCGAGCTGTCAGGCAATCTCTTTTATGTGTTGATTGATTCGGCGCAAAAACTCGCGTAGCAAACAAGCGAGATGATCGAAGAGCGCCAGGAATTTGCGAGCGACAACGTTGCAACGATTTGCCCGGAGGCTTGGGCTGCGTTGCAGGAAGCCAATGCGCATTGCGCGCCATCCTATGGCGAGGACCGCTGGACTGCGCGCGTGTGCGATCGGATCCGTGAAATTTTCGAGACCGACTGCGATGTTTATTTTGTCTTCACTGGCACAGCGGCGAACGCGCTGGCGCTAGCGCAGATATGCAAGTCGTTCCAGAGCATCATCTGTCATCACCATTCTCATATTCAGACCGATGAATGCGGCGCGCCTGAATTTTTCACTGGAGGATCAAGACTGCTTTTGGTCGGCGGCGCCGACGGCAAGGCCGACAGTGACCAGCTCAAAGCGCTGTTGACCCGCCACACCGAATTGCATTCGCATAAGCCGGGCGCCATCAGCATCGCGCAAGCGACAGAGTTCGGAACAGTTTATAAGCGCGACGAAATTGCGGCCATTGCTGACCTGGCGCGGGCGCAGCGACTGTCTCTCCACATGGACGGTGCCCGTTTCGCCAGCGCAATCGCATCGCTTAACTGCGCGCCCAAAGTGATTACGTGGGAGGTTGGAGTTGACGTTCTCTGTTTTGGAGGCACAAAAAATGGAGCAGCTGGCGGCGAGCTGGTCATTTTTTTTGATAAGAAAATCTCACGCGAATTTGATTATCGAGCGAAACAAGCCGGGCAGCTTGGATCGAAGATGCGTTTTCTCGCTGCACAATGGCTGGGGCTTTTGACCGGAGACACCTGGCTACGGAACGCGCAGCATGCCAACGGAGTGGCGCGCGCTCTTGCAAGCCGCTTGCGAAAGGAGGCAGGAATCGAGAGCCTATTTCCAGTCGAGGCAAACGCAGTGTTTGTGTCGATGGATGAGCGACTCGCCGGCGGTCTCCAGGCTCGCGGCTGGCGTTTTTATAAATTTATTGAGCCCGACGTTTACCGTCTAATGTGTTCGTGGTCCACGACCGGCGAGGATATCTCATGTCTGCTTGCCGATATTGTGGCGACCAAATGATTGAACAGATTGCTAGGGAGGCGCATCTGTAAGACGAGATGAATACAATGGAACGACCTTTACTTATTGCGACCGTCTTGCTTGCTGGGTGTGGAACCACCCGCAACGTCGCAGTAAGTTCTTACCATGTGACGCGCGACGTTGCCGTCGGTTCGTATCGTGTTGCTACAGCGCCGGTGCATTACGCTTTAAAGGGCCGCAGTAAACCGAAGATGGTCGGGACCACAGAGGCAATGTCATCGGATGTCACCGAGCCCGGTCACCCCGTTTCAACGTCGCAGGCGACCTCCGCAGCACAGCGCCGCTCGAAGGTTCAGACGGAAAGCAGTCAAAGCTCGGCCAGAACAGGTCCGCAGGACGCTGGCATGGAAACAACAGAGCAAAATCCAAAACCAACGTCGCCAGCGCGTGCTTCATATCCGCAGACGCAATTTCCGACTGCGAAAGCGGTGCCGGAGAAGCCTGGCTACGTTTTCAGTCCGTTTGATAGCAGCGGTAGGTACGTCGACGTGAGCGGTTACGCATCCGGAACTAAAGTGAAAGACCCGTGGACCGATAAGATTTTTGTCGTTCCATAGGGTTTCTGTGGCCGTCGCCTTGGGCGACGTGGTCGATTGCCGCCCCCTTTGGCGAATGGTATCTAATTCTATGCGACTTGCGTCGAGATTGGCGACTTCCTTGTTGGTCTGCTGCCTGATCTTCGCTGTCGCGTCGCACGGCCTTGGCCAGACGTATCAAGGAAAACAACTCGTCAAAGCAGAGCTCCTGGCCGATACGAGCGCGATTGTCCCCGGAAAGCCATTTACTGTCGGCTTGCTGCTGCGAATGGCTCCGCACTGGCATACTTACTGGAAATTTTCTGGTGATGCTGGTCTTCCCACGGAATTGAAATGGAATCTGCCACCGGGCTGGAAAATCGGTGAGATTCAATGGCCGATTCCACTGAAAACCATCGATCCCGGCGACATTGAGACTTACGGATACGAAAATGAAGTCCTGCTCCTGCAGGAAATCACGCCGCCCTCCAAAATCGGCGATTCATCCATCAAACTTTCTGCAGATGCGAATTGGCTGGTCTGCGAGAAAATCTGCATCCCTGGTGGTGAAACGTTGCACTTGGAGTTGCCGATATCGACTACCAGCCAGCCGGGGAACATGGAACTTTTCGCGCGTTATCGACGATTGCTTCCGCAAAACTGGCCGGCAGCGAATGTGGCGACTGCCGAATGGAGTCGAGCTGGATCCGATCTTCGGCTAAAAGTCACGCGCGATACCTTAGCAAATTATCCGGCAGTCGATTTCTTTCCATTGCCGGAGCAAGGCACTGTCGTCGGCCATCCAACAGTTGAATCACGGAATAACAATCAAATCACAGTTCGAATTCCGATTGAATCGGCAGGAAAGAATTTGTCCTCCATGGCAGGTTTGCTGGTTCTTGCCCAGCAGCCAAATGGCGAGGATCGCATGGGCTGGCAAATCGCAAGTACGCCCGCTGTTTCGGCGGCTCGTCCGGCGCCCGTGCGGGGCGTCTTGACCTTCCTGCTCTTCGGTTTTCTTGGCGGCCTGATTTTAAATTTGATGCCGTGCGTGTTGCCTGTGATCTCGCTGAAGATTTTCGGATTCATTCAACAGGCGGGTCAAAGCCGACAGAAAATTTTACGGAGCGGCATCGCTTTTACGATTGGGATCTTCGCCTGGTTCATTGCGCTTGCGCTGCTCCTGATCGCACTCAAAGGCGCGGGACGCGAAGTCACCTGGGGCGGATTTCAATTTACCAACGCCTACTTCGTCCTCGTGCTGAGCGTGATTGTGCTCGTATTCGCACTGAACCTCTTCGGTGTGTTTGAAATTTCATTGCCGCAAAGCATGACGCGGGGCTTGCTTTCGACCACCGAGCGCAAAGACAATCTTGGTTCATTTTTCCAGGGCGTGTTCGCGACTGTTCTGGCCACGCCCTGCACAGCTCCCTTTCTCGGTACCGCCCTGGGATTCGCGTTTTCGCAGTCGGCCGCAGTCATTTTGGCGATGTTCGTGGCAATCGCCGCAGGCATGAGCGCGCCTTATCTGCTTTTGAGCGCGCAACCCGCCTGGCTGCGGTTCCTGCCAAAGCCCGGCCTGTGGATGCAGCATGTGAAACAATTCATGGGTTTTCTGCTGCTGGCGACGCTGCTGTTTCTCCTCTACGTGCTTGGGGCAGAGCGCGGTCTGGAGGGAGCGATCTGGGCCAGCTGTTTCCTGCTGGTAATCAGTGTCGCCTGCTGGATGAAAGGTGCGTTCGTTGTGCCTACTGCATCCGCCCTCAAGCGAAGTATAGCGATCGTGCTCATGCTCCTGCTCGTGCTCGGCAGTGGCATTTATTTTATTGGAGATAAATTTCAGTCCGCGAAAATTGCTTCTGCCGGCTCACAACTTGGCGGCGACTGGCAAGCATTCACACCCGAGCGGTTGCAAGCGGAACTGGAGCAGGGCCACAATGTTTTCGTCGATTTTACGGCTGCATGGTGCCTTACCTGCAAATTCAACGAGGCCAGTGTTCTCGAAAGTCATGACGTGCGAGATGCATTTCAACGTCGCGGGATCGTGAAAATGAAAGCCGACTGGACCAACGGCGATCCGGTCATCACGAAATTGTTGCAACAATTTGGTCGCCCAGGCGTTCCGCTCTACGTGCTCTACCCCGGAAAAAATGGAGAGCCAATCGTGTTCCCGGAACTGCTCACTAAGGGCATGCTCCTGGAGAAGCTCGAGAGCGCATCGCGCACGGTGGCTGCGGAATAGTCAGAATGCCGCAAGTCTTTGTGAGCAGCGTGGTAGATGCGGCGGCCGAGAAGGTGTGGGCAACCATTCGGCGATTCGACGCCGTCGCGGATTGGCTACCTTTCGTGAAATCCAGTCCGATCGAAGATGGCGGCGATCCAACTCGGGTTGGGTGCGTCCGCATTTTGACTCAGACTGATGGAGAGGTATTTCGCGAGGTGCTGGTTGCGCTGTCAGATGCCGAGCGTTTCTATTCGTACACGTTCGTCAGCTCGCCGGTTTCCGTTCGTAACCATCGCACCACGCTAAGGGTGTTGCCCGTCACTGATGGCAATCGCTCTTATGTTGAATGGTCCTCAAGATTCGATATCGACCCTGAACACGAAGTGCAGCTCGTCGAGTTGATGAATCGTAATTTTTTCGCAGGACTTCGCGCGTTAGCTGAGAAAATGGCGCGCGATTAAACTGCGCGTGCCATTTGGTGTTCGTCGTTGGGGGCGTCACTCCCATGCGCGCCGTCGTCTGCAGACCCACGCGGCGTGCCCCGACACGTCGGGACCCGCTCCACCCATGCGACTCTCGTTGAAATTTTCCAGCCCATTGCCATGGTGCTATTCGCCAGAAAATTGAACCATCTGGGAAACAATGTTTCTAATCAATCTATGAACAAAATCACATTAGCCGTTTTCACGTCATTGATCGCCACCACGGTATTCGCCTTGGACCCGCCTCCGGTGGGCAGCGCCGCGCCGGATTTTTCGCTCCCGGACGCGAAAGGCACAACTCACTCGCTTTCACAATACAAGGGCAAATACGTCGTGCTCGAGTGGTTTAATCCGGAATGCCCATTTGTGAAGAAGCATTACGGCGGCGGCAACATGCAAAAGTTGCAGGATCAATATACGAGCAAAGGAGTGGTCTGGCTGACAATCGATTCAAATGCCCCCGGCACCGAAGGCAATATCACGCCAGAACAGGCGCAAAAGATCAGCGAGTCATGGAAGACCCATCAGACCGCGTTGCTTCTGGATCCGGAAGGCAAAGCTGGACGCGCTTTCGGCGCCAAGAACACGCCTCATATGGTGGTGATTAATCCCGTGGGAAAGATCGCATACGAAGGCGCAATCGACAGCAAAGCGAGCCCCAATCCGGCGGACATTCCCAGTTCTACAAACTATGTTAAGGCGGCGTTAGATGAATCGTTGGCGGGCAAATCTGTCACGACGCCACAAACCAAACCGTACGGTTGCTCGGTCAAATACAAATCCTCATAGAGCTGTAGCGGGTGTGTAGCCTGCAAAAAGCGTTGTAAGCGGCGGTCGAACACGACCGCCGCTTTTGTTTATATTTGCTGATCGTGAACATTTCTGGCGAATTCAAAACATTCGCGAGTTGGAGCGAAAAAGTCCTGATCCTGCTGATCTGTGTAGCGGCGGCAGTTCGCATATTCATCTTCTCGGCCTCCTTTCCATTCTTTAGCAACATTGATGAGGACCTTCATTTCGATCTGATCACGCAGTATTCCCTCGGCCAGCTTCCTCGCGCTTTCGAGCCGCTAAAGGACGAAACTCTCAACTGGATCGTTCCCTACGCGTCGCCGGAATTTCTGTCCCCGCCGGAGCAATTCCCAGGAGGGAAATTCCCGCCGCCGCTGTGGAAGCAAAGTGGACCGGGCGTAGGGGACGAGATCGCGGCGACAAGAGCTGCGTGGAGCACGGAAATCAACTTCGAATCTTCTCAGCCGCCACTTTACTATATTGCTGCGAGTGTTTGGTGGTGGATTGGCAAGCACATCGGACTCGTTGGACTTCAATCACTGTACTGGATTCGCTTCCTGAATGTTGTCCTGATCGCCGTGATAGTTTGGTTGGGCTACGTGACGGCGCGGATGATTGCCCCTGATCGGGTGGAATTGTGCATCGGCGTACCGCTGCTACTGGCCTTTATTCCTCAGAATGTGTTCTACGCGATGAACAGCGATGTTCTGTCGCCGGTGTGCTGCGGCGCACTGTTTCTGTGTGTTGTGCAATGGTTGCGCGCGCGGGGAGCCAACGTTTGGCTGGGAGCGTTGACGGGTTTGGCGATAGCAGCCACGTACCTGACGAAGCTCTCCAACGTGCCGCTTATCGCAGTCGCGCTGGTCGTGATCTTTGTAAGATTGCTTCTGATAATCCAACAGACACCGCGCGCTGGCTTGGTGGCGCTTGCAGCGGTCCTTATATGTGCTGCAATTCCGGTTTGCAGCTGGATGCTGTGGACGAACTATCAGTTTGGCGATGTCACCGGATCAACCGCGAAAATTGCATTGCTTGGCTGGACAAGGAAATCGCTCCCTGAATGGTGGGACCATCCGATTTTTACACCACAAGGTGTCTGGATTTTCTGGAAAGACCTTGTCGCGAATTTCTGGCGAGGCGAGGTCAAATGGCGTGGACAAATATTGCATTGGCGGATAGCCGATGGGTTCTATGCAATTTCCTCTCTGGTAATGCTTCTCGCGGCAGTCGTTGGATTGCGAAAGAACAGCGGCCTTTCCGCGTTTCAACGGCAGGCAATCGGCATTGCCGGATTGAGCTTCATCGTATCTGTTGGATTCATGGGGTTGCTGTCAATCCAGTTCGACTTTGGCGATTGCATCAATCCCTCACAAGCGCATCCGTATTTCACGTCGGGCAGACTGTTGAGCGGTGCGCTGATTCCATTCGCGTTAGCTTACGTGTACGGCATGAGCTATCTGCTTCGCCGGACCAGCCCTGGTGTGAGTCTGATCGTCCTTGGTCTCATGCTCACGTTTGTTACAACTTCAGAGATCATCATCAATCGAGTGGTATTCTCCAGCGAGCACAATTGGTTCCATCGATAGCAGTGTTCGGCCGTTTGTCCGGATACACTTCAGGATTGACCTCATCTCAGCCTCGCATCGGTACGAGTCGGAATAGCAAGCGCAACGCTGGCATCGGCAGCGCTCTACTCACAAACATCACAAACTTCATTGCAAATCCCGGAATCACGAGCGGCCGATCCGCTTCCAGCGCGGCGAGCGCGTCGCGCACGACTTGTTCGACCGGAACGACAACGAATTTCGGGCCAAGCCTCGACTGAATGCCCTGGCGCCTCGCGACTTCTTGAAATTCTGTTTGCACAGGACCGGGGCACAGAGCGCATACACTCACGCCTGTTCCGCGCAGTTCGGCTCGAAGCGCTTCAGAGAAACTTGTCACATAGGCTTTGGTGGCTGCGTAAACGGCGTCGCCTGGGATGGGAAGAAAGCCAGCCGACGAACTAACATTTAGAATCCCGCCATGCCCTTTCGCGATCATTTGCGGAAGCAAATGCCGAGTGAGCGAAGTTAGAGTCAGCACGTTTACGAGGATCATCTCCTCGTTACGGGTGGGATCGCTCGTCGCGAAGCGCCCGGCATCGCCGAGTCCCGCGTTATTAATTAGAAGATCAACATCTATCTGTTCGCGATCGAGCGACTCCACCAACTCCTTCAGTTGATTAAGATTAGAGAGGTCGACTTTCCGAATGTGAACGCGAAGATTTTTATGCTGCTGTTGTAATTCATGATTCAGCTCAATCAGCTGTTCCTCACGTCGCGCGATCAAAATCATCGAACGCGCACGTCCGGCGAGTTGCCGGGCAAATTCGCGGCCGATCCCGGCGGAAGCTCCAGTGATCAAAACGTTGCAGCCGTTCAATTTCATGTAAGCCGTAGCCGAGGGCGTTGATCTCGGCCTTTGCTGGCGTGTGCGATTCTTCGGGTGCCACGGTCAGCGCCCGCGGCTACAACGTCGCCGCTGCCTCGCGAGTGCAAGCTTGCGATCTCTCGTTTTGTAAGCGCACGCCATTGCCCGCGCGGCAAATCCGCAAGCCGAAGATTTCCGATTCGAACACGGACAAGATGTTTGACGCTGTACCCGACGGCTTCAAGCATACGGCGAATCTGCCGGTTGATTCCCTGACGCAACACAACGCGCAAACGCGTAGGCGAGATTGAGTGAAGTCGCGCAATTCTAGCTCGCCGGCCGTCCAGAAAAATTCCGCGAAGCAATTTCGGCGCGAGCGCCGGGTCCCACAACCGATTTAGCATTACCTCGTATTCTTTATCGATTTCATGACGCGGATGGGTAAGTCGCTGCGCCAGGTCGCCATCATTTGTGAGAAGAAGCAGGCCTTCAGTTTGCGCGTCCAGCCGCCCGACGTTGAAGAGCTTGGAAAATTTTTGGGGAAGCAGATCAAACACAGTGTCGCGCGCGTGCCGGTCCTTTCGGGTGGACACAAACCGTGCGGGCTTGTGCAACATGATGGTTAGGGGTGGGGCAATGCGAACAAGTTTACCGTCGACCTTGACGTGGTCGCGCGGGCCCGGCTCTGCACTGAAGTTGCTGCACACCTGACCATTGATGGTCACGCGACCCGCCGCTATCAACTCATCGCAATGTCGCCGCGACCCAACGCCGGCAGCGGCGAGAAAACGGTTCAAGCGCATGGCCTCCGCCAAACATGTGATCAGTAATAGATGATCGGTGAACGGCTGCGAATGTAGAGACGCCTACTGATCACGGTTCACATCCGACCATCTACACGTCTGGCTTCGTTTTCGGCAGACCAATGACTTTACTGTCTTTTTTCCATTGGCCACGCTTCTTCAGAAGCTCGACGCGCTCGAAGCGTTTCAGCACATTTCGCCTGGCGGCAATGGTGCTGGCCCCTTTTAGACTGCGATGTTGCGACATGACTTGGTTGAAAATTTACAGGGTTACGACGGAAATGAGCCGGCATATTACGCGGCCAACCGGATTTTTCAAATGCAGATCACGCGCCATAGGGTGCCAAGCAGACCGAAAAGGGGACTTACAACTGGTTGCTAAGTACCACGTACGTCCCAGACGTGGTGACCTGGTGATAAACGTGAAACCGGCTGGTCAATTGCTGTTTCCAGTAATCCGCCCGACTGAGCTCCACTATGAGATAGACCGCATCCGGTCGAGCCCACTTCTCCAATACCGCCTCTTCGTTCACGAAAATGTCGACCGACGGTTTGCCGATCGGGGCGGCTTTCTGGCGGTTTTGATTAACGAGGAGAAACTTCCGGTTCAGATAAAAAACAAGGCTACTGCTGTCGTCGAACGGCCCTTCAAAAATCGCATTGCCGCCTGCATCGAGACGCGGATTTATGTATCGCGCCACATTTGCGAGTGAGAAATAAGGCGCGGTTCGGGCGACTCCTTCGATCATGCTCAACCCGCTTGGAACCATCGCTGCAGCTAACGCAACGGCAGCGAGTTTCTCGCGCTCTTTAAAAACGAGATAGAGCGCCACAAGTGAGAGAAGCACCAGAGAAACACCGGTAGTCGCGAGCACTGGCCGAATCACGAGCCAGGCGGACATGGGCATCTCATGCAACGCTCGCCATGCCGTCCAGCGCGCGTCCATCGTCCCCCAGTTGCCGTCCAAAGGGTGCGTGGCCCCGACAAGGAAGAACGCAGCCATTACGCTTATCACTCCGGTAAGACCAACTGCGATTGCACCCGCGGCCCGTAGTTTCTGCGGCATCCGGTCCCATACAACCGCTGCCCAAAGCGCAAGGGCGCTCCACATACTCATCGAGTAATAATCCTGCCGTTGACCCAAAAAAAGGAGCGGGACAAAAACCACAGCCATCCAGCACAGCGGCAAGGCATCGGCGAAATTGATCTCATGCGGCCGGATCACGCGACGCCAGGCGAAAATTACGCCGGGGAGCAGTGCGAAGCACCACGGAAACCACCATGACAAATGCATGACCAAAAATTGGTACGCGGGCATCCCCTTGTAATCATGGATCTCGTCGGAAATTCCGCGCAGATGGCCCCACCATTCAGAGCTGACCAGATAGTGAAAATAACGTGGAAAATGTCGTTCCGCCCAAATGTGCCAGGGAGCAACAATCAAAAGAAATATCGCCACATATTCCCATCGCAAAAGTGCCCGATATCGTAACCGCGCTTCACGATAGAATATCGAGAGCAAACCAAGAATCGCCGCCGGATAAACGACACCCAGTAAGCCTTTAGTCAAGCACGCGAAGGCCGAGCAAATCCAAAAGCCAGCGAACCAGGCCCATCGATGACCTCGTCGCTGATAACCGCACACGCCGCAAAAAATCGCGCCGGCGATGAATGCGCTGACGAGCGGTTCGGGCATGACAATGCGCGCGAGCAAAAATGTGCCGCAGAAGCTAAGATAGATCAGACCGGCAATGAAACCGCGCCAGTAATCCGTGAGCTTTTCCCCAATTAGAAAAGTCAGGGCAACCGAAGCGACGACCGCGATCGCGATCGGGAGGCGAGCCGCTGCGGCGCTTATGCCGAAGAGTTTGAAGGAGATAATAATGAGCCAGTAGAGCAACGGCGGCTTTTGCATGCGTGGGATGCCGTCATTCGTTGGCAAGAGCCATTGATGGGTTTCAACCATCTCGCGAGCGGCCCCGGCATATTGCCCTTCTGTTTCGCTATACAGATCGCCGCTGCCGATCGTGCCCACGTGTAACAGCGCCGTTAACGCAACTAGAATTGCGAAGAGCGCATGCCGCGTTGGCGGCGGAGGCAAGGCCGGCGGCTCGAGCAGAGTTTCTTCAACCGTTAAGGTTCGTGCGCTGGCTGTCATCCGATGCGTTCTTCGCCGGAAACAATTCCGGTTTGACGTTCGCCTTTGGGATAGTGCACCGATTCCCCTTTTCGATATTCCTGCCAATGTTCGGGCAAACGCAGCAATTTGCCCGATGGCATTTCAATCAGAGCGAGCATCTGACGGCACGTCGCGATCAACAGTTCGTCCTTTGGTCGGATGATCCGGAATCCGCACCAGAATCGCGCGCGATCGATCTGATCGAGCCAGCCCTCAATCACCAGCCGATCTCCGAGTTTGGCAGCGCGACGATAATCGATCTCGGTGCGTACCACCACGGGGTACGTTTGCTTTTCGGCCATTTCCACGAGCCCAAGCCCTAGCTCCTCGGCCAGATGCGTGCGCGCGGTCTCAATGAAACGCAGATAAGCGATATTGGAAACCACGCCTCCGCAATCGGTATCGAAAAACATTACCTGCACATCCGTGTGGATTCGAGGGGCAGCCATAATTTGTGTTTCAAGCGTCAAGTTGAAGTTTCTCGCCGAGCATTGAAAGCACCGCATCGGCCACTTCCTGGGCGCTAATCGCCTTCATGCAACGGAAATCAATTGGGCATTCACGAAGAAAACAAGGGCTACATTCCACATGGTGCCGAAGGACAATATGGCCATTTCCGAGCGGCCTGGTCAGATGCGGCTCGGTTGAGCCAAAAATGGCGACTACTGGAAGGCCCAGTAAAGAGGCGAGATGCATTGTGCCAGTATCGTTTGTCAGCACTAGCCGGCATTCCCGCAGTTCGTCGATAAGTTGATCGAGCGTGGTATGGCCGATCCGATTGACGCAATGGTCTCCAATCGCAGCCGCGATCTGATTGCCTACTGCCGCGTCGTTCTTCGTTCCGAACAAAATCCATTGCGCCGATGATTGCGCGTTAATCTTCGCGGCGACCTCGGCGAATCGTTCCGGTAGCCATCGTTTCGCAGGTCCGTATTCGGCGCCTGGACAAAGGCCAATTTTGATCGCCCCATGCGCGACGCGAGTTTGGGTGTTCGTGGTTGGGGCTTGAATGTTAGATGTTTCTGCTCCGCATTCGCTCGCGATACGGAGAAATCGAACTGAATGATGTTCCGGCGGGCGCGGCTTGCGGGGTTTACAAACAGTTTGATTCATCAGCCATTTCCTCCAGTGCCCGGGATAGCCGACCCTGCGCCGAATTCCGCTCAACCACGATTCAAGTGCAACACGCAGCGAATTTGGAAAAAGGATTGCAGCGTCGAAAACCGGTTGTCGCTTTAGCAGGGAGACAACAGGAAGAAGCGAACCATTTGGCAACGGAATAATTGCATCTATGTCGGGAATGAGCTTCCACATCGCCGCAATCTTCGCCGGCGCGGCGATTGTTACGTGAGCGTCGGGGCGCCCGCGCTTGATCGCGCGGACTGCCGGCACGCTCATCACAGCATCGCCCAACCAGTTGCTTGAACGGATGAGAATTCGAAATGGCTTGAGGTCGTGAGCTGAGACTGCCGGCGGTAGGTGAACGCCGCGTTTATATCGCGAGAGAAGAAAATTGGGTTGTGGCGTTTTCCATCGGTTATGTACCCAAAACCAATCTTCCGGTGCGACACGAATCTGTTGCTCGATTATCTCATTTATTCTCGACGTAATGTCCGCAACGGAAGCACCCGGCTGGTCGAACCGCTCTGTGAACACCATGCGCCAGCGCGCTGGACCCGTAGTATAAACCGCAGCGGCGATGAGCGCCGCTTCGGTCCGCTTTGCAAGCAAACCAGGCAGAGGCGACGTTGACGCCAGTCTTCCGAAAAAAGGCGTCCAAAGCCCATGGTCGCCAGCATGTTGGTCGGACAAAACGCCGACGCCGCCACCGGAGCGCAGCAAGTCGATCACCGGCTGAAATCCGACCTGGCGGTCGAATAATTCCAAGCCAGTTTGGCTGCGCGTCCGGCGCACATGCTCGTCAATGAAGCGATTTCCAAGTTTCTGATAAACGCTCCCATTTCGCACGAAGCCAACAAACCCGGGCATCAATTGCGCGAATAATTCCCACGTCCCGAGATGACTCAAAATGAGGACAACGGGAACGCCCGCGCGAAATTCGCGGGCCATCGCATCGATATTTTCGACCTTAACTCGGCGGAGGATTTGCTCCGGCGGCATGGTGGTGAGTTTTGCGCTGCAGAGCAGGTTAGCCCCAAGACGTCGAAAATGCCGGCGTACTAGACGGCGCAGTTCGCGCGGCGACATTTCGTTGGCAAACGCGATAGCCACATTGCGTTGCGCCAGGCTCCGATATTTGCCTGAGCCGAGCCATGCGCAAAAACCGAGAACCTGCCCGACACCAAACAGAAACGGCAACGGCAGCGCGGCGGCAATGGCCGACCCTGCGCGATAAAGAAGGTAAACGACAAAGTCGAGCATTGCGGAGCCGGCAGTATCGCAGTGGGCAGGGCAGGGTAGATTTGCCTGACGGTTGGTTCAACCAATATAATGTCGCTGTGTCGCCGCCATTCAGGTACTCGAGCCGATCGGATTTCGCTCACATTCTAACAAAGGGTCGTCCACCAAAATGAACAAGGAACTGGAAGCCTTGGCGCGAAAGCTTGAAATCCGGAACCGCGAATTGGCAGAAGCGCACGGCCATATCGCGACGCTGGAAGAAAAATTATTTAAACTGAAGCAGTACCGGCGTGAATTGAAGTTGCTGAAAGAAGAGAGGCGAAGTTTGCGCAAGTCCGCGGAGCGTAGGGTGGGTCAGGTGTTGCTCGCGCCTTATCGGACTTTCGAAAAACTGCCGAAAACAGTCTGGAAAATGTTCGGTTGGAAGAGGCGGACGCGCCCAGGATTTAGTGAACCAAGCGAATACCAAAGGTGGTTCGAGCAACATCGCGCGAGTGCCAGGGAGTTGGCCTCGATGCGCCATGAGGTGCACGCTTTCGCTTCGCGACCGCTCATCAGCATACTCACCCCTGTATTCAACACTCCGGTTTCTTGGCTCCGCGAGGCTGTGGAGTCCGTGTTGAGGCAAGTTTACGACAATTGGGAGCTTCTGCTGATTGATGATGGATCGGCCGCCGCCGATATCCTGCATGCGTTGCCTGCCTTGGACGCACGTGACCAGCGGATTCGTCTCGTTAGGCTCGAAAGCCATCAGGGCATCTCGGCCGCATTAAACAAAGGCCTTGATCTCGCCAATGGCGACTGGGTTACGTTTCTCGATCATGACGACGTACTTGAGCCCGATGCACTCTTCCAAAATGTGAGGGTGATTCAGGAAAATCCCGGGCTTGATCTGATCTATTCGGACGAAGACAAACTCACCGAGGCAGGCTTTGACTCACCAATCCTGAAACCGGACTGGTCGCCGGACTTTTTTCTGTCCAACAACTACTTGTGTCACATGATTTTTTTGCGCCGGGATCTTGTGCGCGATGTTGGGGGATTCCAAGGGCAGTTTGACGGCTCACAAGATTACGATCTTCTCCTACGTGTTAGCGAGCGAACCAACCGAATTCATCATATTCCACGCGTGCTGTACCACTGGCGCCGCAGCGAGAATTCCAGTGCGAGCGATGTTCGCCAAAAACCGGGACAGCTCGAAGCCTCGTGGCGCGCAATCGAAGGTCACCTGAAACGCCGAGGTGAGCAGGCCCACGTTGCTGTCGACTGGCGAACCCACGCGTTTTATGTGAGACGCGAGCTGCGCGAAGCCAAAAAAATCTCCGTTATCATTCCGAGTTTCCGCGGCCCGGAATCGCTCGAGCGATGTGTCGAAAGCGTGGTCAGCAGAACAAGCTATCCGAATTACGAGCTCGTGATCACTAAAATGGGCGAGCGCGACAAAATCGCTAAGGCGGCCACAGATTTTTCGCAGCGTATTCTGTATTTCGCAGACGCTGTGAATGATTCCGCAGCGAAAAATTATGCCGTCGCGCATACCGACAGCCCTTGGCTTCTTTTTCTCGACGACAATATAGAAACGATCGGCCCGGACTGGCTAACGATCATGGCTGAGCACGTCCAGCGGCCGGAAGTTGGCGCAGTTGGCCCGCGACTGGTCAATCCCGGCGGCACCATCGAACACGCCGGCCTTGTTTTGGGCATCAACGGAATTGCGCAGTCCGCTTTTCGCGGTTTCCCAGCGGAGCATCCTGGCGTGAACCGTCAGTTGCAGATGACCCGCAATTCTAGCGCGATCACGGGCGCCTGCCTGTTGATGCGCCGCGAAGTTTTTCAAGAGATCGGTGGATTCGATGAGACCCTCTCGGATGAATTCGCACCGATCGATCTTTGTCTCAAAATGCGGCGCGCCGGTTATCTAATTGTTTACACTCCGCTTGCAAAGCTTTGTTGGGATGCTTCATCAGCCGACGACCTCGACACGAGCAGCGAAGCAGTTATGCGCCAACGCTGGTCTGACGTCGTTAGGCGACTGAATTGCCGTTTCGCGTTGATCGCCCGGAACTTCCGGAGAGTGCCTTAGAGAAGCATCGAAGCCATTGACCTCAATCAGTTGACTTTCAAAAGGCAATATTACTGCAGGTCGTACACTTCTACGAGAGCAACCCCGGTGGTATTATTCACACCGCGCACGATCGCGGTGTAATTACCCGGCGGCAGGTCTGCGATGATCGCAGATTCTCTTCCGTCAGAGGGCGCGTAGCCGCTGTTTAGGATGTCGCGGATCTGGTTTGTGGTAATAATCCCACCGATGATCGTACTCAACCAGGTGTCATTGGAGGCAATCAAAGCTCCCATGCCATCGTGCAGTTCCAGCGTCGGATTAGCTAATGCATTGGGAATATTGTATGGAGGTGCAGATAGCTCAGGACCAATGGCGCGAATGATCACTCTCTTTGGTTGACTCCGTTGCACAATGAACCCGCCAATCATCACGTTGTCTCCCGTCTCCACAAAGGAGCGCGTGCTGATGTTGCCCAGAATTGAAGCAGTGTCCGGGCTAAGATCGTACACCTCTACAAGAGCAACTCCGGTCATGTTGTCTATACCACGCACGATCGCCGTGTAGTTTCCAGCTGGCAGGTCTGCGATGATCGCAGATTCCCTTCCGTCACCGGGCGCGTAGCCGCTGTCGCGAATCTCGCCGACTTGATTATTGGTGATAATCCCGCCGATGATCGTCCGCTGCCAGTTATCATTAGAGCCAATCAGAGCTCCCGTGCTATCATGCAGCTCCAAAGTCGGATTAGCCAATGCATTGGGAACGTTGTATGGAGGCGCACCGAGCTCAGGACCGATGGCGCGGATAATCACCCTCTTTGGTATTGTCCCTTGAACAATAAATCCGCCAATCATTACGTTGTCGCCAGTCTGAACAAATGCGCGCGTGCTGATGTTGCCTAACTGCGACCCAAGAGGCGCACAGTATCTTCCGCCAGTGCTTGTGCGAGTGTTGGAATAAAGTATTCCTCCCCAGACAATCATTTCACTTCCGGTCCATACCGCCGTGTGACGATATCGACCATCTGGCGCATTGACTGTGCTGGTAGCTGTCCAAGTATCCGTGCCGGGATGGTATCTCCCGCCGGTGTTAAAATAAATAATGGGGTTGGGGTAACCGTCAGTAAGCCCGCCCCAGACTATCATTTCGTTACCGGTCCAGATCGCGGTATGGGTGGACCGGCCATCTGGCGCATTGGTAGTGCTGGTGGCCATCCAGCTATTCGTGTTAGGGTTGTATCGGCCCCCAGTGTTCAAGTAGTTATCGTTACCGTCAAAGAAATATCCTCCCCAGACGATCATTTCATTGCCAGTCCATACTGCTCTGTGGCCGGTTCGGCCAACCGGCGCATTGGTGGTATTGGTGGCTCTCCAAGTATCCGCGCTGGGATTGTATCGGCCACCGGTATCAAAATAGCCAGTGTATCCGGCGCCACCCCAGACAATCATTTCACCGCCAGTCCACACTGCTTGATGCGAACTTCGCGCGGCTGGTGCGTTTGTGATGCTGGTAGCTGTCCAAGTGTTTGTCACTGGGTCGTATCTTCCACCTGTGTTCAAATAGTGAAACGCGCCATCGTAAAAATCGCCTCCCCAGACGATCATCTCGCGACCAGTCCACACGGCCGTGTGGCTCTCTCGGCCAGCGGGCGCGTTGGTGAGGCTCGTAGCTCTCCAGCTATCCGTGCCGGGATCGTATCTCCCGCCGGTGTTCCAATAGTGATCGGCGCTATCGTAGGAATAGCCGCCCCAGACGACCATCTCGCTGCCGGTCCATACTGCCGTGTGAAAGAATCGGCCAGCGGGCGCGTTGGTCGTGCTAGTAGGCATCCAATTATCCGTACTCGGATCATATCTCCCACCGGTGTTCAAAAAGCCACTATCCGATGGCGAAAACCCGCCCCACACGATCATTTCACTGCCTGTCCACACTGCAGTGTGATGGGATCGGCGAGTGGGTGTCGTGCCTGTGGATGCCCAGCTGTTGGTAACAGGATTGTATCTGCCGCCGATCTCTGAAGACTTGTAGCTTCCAGCAACGCCACCCCAGACGATCATCTCGGTGCCACTCCAGACTGCAGTATGGTCTGATCGCGCAGAAGGCGCATTGACGATGCTGGTAGCGGTCCAATTATTCGTATTGGGGTTGTATCTGCCTCCGCTATCAAAGTAGTTGCTACCATAGCCACCCCAGATAATCATTTCACTGCCGCTCCACACTGCGGTGTGACTGGATCGGGCAGCGGGTGCATTTGTGATGGTCGTAGCTGTCCAACTGTTCGTGCTGGGATTATATCTGCCACCGGTCTTAAATGAACTCCCGCCATTATCACCGCCCCAGACAATCATTTGAGTTCCGGTCCACACTGCTGTGTGACCCGTTCGCGCCGTGGGTGCGTTGGTGGTGCTGGTCGCCGTCCAGCTATCAGCGCTTGGATTGTATCGGCCACCGGTGTTTAAATACCAGTCGCCGGTGCCACCCCAGACGATCATCTCACCGCCGGTCCACACTGCTGTGTGGGAATCTCGAGCAGCAGGTGCGTTAGCAATGCTGGTGGTTGTCCAACTGTTTGTCACCGGGTCATATCTTCCGCCAGTGTTCAAATCGTGAGTATTACCATTGTAAAAATACCCACCCCAGACGATCATTTTACTGCCAGTCCAGACTGCCGTGTGAGCGTCTCGCCCAGAAGGCGCGTTGGTGCTGCTAGTGCTTGTCCAGCTATCGGTGGCGGGATTGTATCTGCCACCAGTGTTTAGGCCGCTGCCTCCCCAAATAATCATTTCAGTGCCGGTCCAGACTGCCGAGTGCCCTGATCGCCCTTGCGGCGAATTTCTCGTGCTAGTGCTAGTCCAATTGTCCGTGGCCGGGTTATATCTGCCGCCGGTGTTCAAACCATCTCCGCCCAAATTACCCCCGCCCCAGATGATCATCTCCGTGCCAGTCCATACCGCCGTGTGGCCACCTCGGCCATCTGGTGGACCGGAGGTCGCCGTCCACGTATCGTCTATGCACGTGGCGCCGTCCGATACATTAGGAAGCGCATAGCCAACGCTAGTCGCTGCCATCGTAACGGGCAATTGCTTTTGCGCGTTGGCTACCCACGACCCTAACGGCTCTTTCTGCCAAGTAACTGTAGCGAGCCTTAAGCGTTCCTTACCCTTCTCGATCACTGCTGTCGCGTAGTAACGGTTCTCGTCTTCTTGCAACGAGCTTACTTTTCCTACGGGCACGCTCTCGTAGTCTTCGGCAGCGCTGGATTTGTTGAATGTTGCAGCCAACGTTTGCACGGCTTGGTCCCATTCACGGCTGTCCAGCTTCACCGCGCGCTCAGCATCACGGTTAGCTGCTCCTTGAGAGCTGTCGCTTTTGACCAATTCAGTCTCGCTGTACTTCCCGCTGAACTGTTTCATCTGCTCGACGGTGTTATCCGCCTCCGCCGAGGCTACGGCGGGCAAGTGCGCCTGCAGATCAGCCTCTGCGCGTTGCTTCAATTCGCCGTGAATTCTTTGGTCATAGGCATACGAGTTCGTAAGCAATCGCTCAGCCAACGCAGGTCTGGCCAGACACTCCGCGATAACAAACGGATCGTTCCCCAGAGCCTCAAAGAGTTCTTGCAGTACCTCGGGCTGTTTGCTGTGCTGCGCCATACGATTCATCTCCGCTTGCAACTGCTCAGCAGTAATCGGCCGTTGCCAGTGATCCTCCAGCGCCTGAGATTTGCGTAGATAGTCTTCCACCTTCTGTTCAAGCTGTACCTGCGTCATTACCGCATCGAGCGAAGGCTTGGGATCAGGACGCTCTTTGGGCCAAATCCGGTGACGCCAGTAAACGTCCTCAATAGCCCGTTGATACGACACGCGCTCTGCGAAGCTGAGCGTTCTCTGGGACGCTTTCGCGTGCGTGTCGTGACGTAAAGCGAGTTTACCCGCCGTCGTCGACAGGGTTGCAGTCACGATCGAACAGGCGACGCCCATGCAAAGCAGGACGGCGACTAGGAGGCGCGGACTAAGAAAGCCACGTTCGCCGATCCACCTTCGTCCCGCAGTCGCGGGACTACGGCGAGTCGAGAGGCTGCGGCCGGACTGAGAAGTGTTGGATTTTGTATTCATAAAAGTCTGGATGGAGTTTGGAGTACTAATGCAGATCGTACACTTCTACCAGAGCAACTCCGGTCATGTTGTTCACGCCGCGCACGATTGCCGTATAATTACCCGCTGGCAGGTCTGCGATGATCGCTGATTCCCTTCCATCACCGGGAGGATAGCCGCTATTTATGATGTCGCGTACTTGGTTGCTCGTGATAATGCCGCCGATTATCGTAGTCCGCCAGTTGTTATTAGAGGCAATCAAAGCTCCCGCGCCATCGTGCAGCTCCAAGGTCGGATTCGCCAATGCATTGGGAACGCCATACTGAGTGAGCTCAGGCCCAATCGCGCGCACAATCACCCTCTTGGGCACCATCCCTTGAACAATAAACCCTCCGATCATCACATTGTCGCCCGTCTGCACAAAGGAGCGACTACTGATGTTGGCCAGAATTGAAGCGCTGTCTGGGGTAAGATCGTACACTTCTACCAGAGCAACTCCGGTCATGTTATTTACACCGCGCACGATTGCCGTATAGTTACCCGCTGGCAGGTCTGCGATGATTGCAGATTCCCTTGTATCATTGGGCACGTAGCCGCTGTTTATGATATCGCGGAACTGGTTGCTCGTGATAATCCCGCCGATGATCGTATGCGTCCAGTTATCGTTGGAAGCAATCAAAGCTCCAGTGCCATCGTACAGCTCCAAGGTCGGATTAGCCAATGCATTGGGAACGCCGTACTGAGTGAGCTCAGGACCTATGGCGCGAATAATCACCCTCTTTGGTTGACTCCCTTGGATAATGAACCCTCCGATCATGACGTTGTCGCCGGTCTGCGCAAAGGCGCGAGTGCTGATGTTACCTAATTGCGACCCCCCAAGAGGTTGCGCGCAGTATCTGCCGCCCGTGTTCAAGCCAGATCCACCCCAGACGATCATTTCATTGCCGGTCCAGACCGCGGTGTGAGTGTCTCGGGCATCGGGCGCACCGGTGAGGTTAGTGGCTGTCCAATTATCGGCGACCGGATTGTACCTGCCACCCGTGTTGAATGGGACAAATAGGTTGTTAGGATCGACGTAGGCCCCGCCCCAGACGATCATTTCGTTGCCAGTCCATACTGCAGTGTGGTAGAATCGGCCGTCGGGCGCGTTGGTGGTGCTGGTAGCTGTCCAGCTGTCTGCCGCGGGGTCATATCTTCCTCCGGTGTTGAGTGCCGGAGTCCCGCCCCAGACGATCATTTCGCTGCCAGTCCACAGTGCCGTGTGGTTCGAGCGGCCTTCAGGCGCGTTAGTCGTCTCGGTACCCGTCCAACTGTTTGTGGCAGGATCATACCTCCCGCCAGTGTTTAAGTTACTTTGAGAGTCAAAGTTCCAGCCTCCCCACACAATCATTTCACTGCCAGTCCATACACCGGTATGCGCTTCTCGCGCAATGGGCGCGCCGGTGGTACCGACCACTGCCCAGGTGTTCGTTGCAGGATCGTATAGGCCGCCAGTGTTCAAGTCATCGAATCCGTCATAACCGCCCCAGACAATCATTTCACTGCCGCTCCAGATTGCGGTGTGTAACTCGCGCGGAGTCGGCGCATTGCTGGTGCTGGTCACAGTCCAGCTGTTCGTGATGGGATTGTACTTTCCGCCAGTGTCCAAGTAGTGGTAGCCATTATCGAAAAAAGACCCACCCCAAACGATCATCTCAGTGCCGGTCCATATTGCCGTGTGCCCAGCTCGAGCTGAGGGCACGTTGGTAGTGCTCGTGGCTGTCCAGATATCTGTGGTGGGATTGTACCTGCCGCCGCTGATTAGATAACTTTCGAAGCCCTGGTATCCACCCCAGATGATCATTTCGCTGCCGGTCCACACTGCCGTGTGAGATGCTCGGCCTTTGGGCGCGTTGTAGGTGGTGGTGGGCCTCCAACTGTTAGTGCTTGGGTCGTATCTGCCACCGATGTTCGAATCCCCTGAATCGCCAAATCCACCCCAAACGATCATTTCACTGCCAGTCCAAACTGCGGTATGACCGCCTCGGCTAGAGGGCGTGTTGTTGGTGGTGGTTGCTGTCCAACTGTTCGCCCCGGGATTGTATCTCCCGCCGGTGTTCAAAAATGGGCTGCTGTTATCGTATCCTCCCCAGACGATCATCTGACTTCCGGTCCACACTGCGGTGTGGCCGTTTCGGCTAGAGGGCGCGTTGGTGGTGGTGGTCGCTGTCCAACTGTTCGCCCCGGGATTGTATCTCCCGCCGGTGTTCAAAAATGGGCTGCTGCCATCGCCTCCGCCCCAGACGATCATTTCAGTTCCGGTCCACACTGCAGTGTGACCGGATCGGCCAGTTGGTGCATTTGTGGTAGTCGTGGCCGTCCAACTATTCGTGCCTGGATCGTATCTGCCGCCGGTGTTAAAATCGGTAAAACCGTTAGTTCCACCCCAGACGATCATCTCACTGCCAGTCCACACTGCTGTGGGATCGTATCGTCCGGCAGGCGCGTTAGTGGTGCTTGTAGCTATCCAGGCGTCCGTGCTGGGATTGTATTTGCCACCAGTGTTGAGATATCCTGCGCCATCTCCGCCCCATATGATCATTTCACTGCCAGTCCAAACTGCTGCGTGAAGATTTCGCACAGCAGGCGCATTCTTCGTGCTGGTGGCAATCCAGCTGTCTGTGGTTGGATTGTATCTGCCACCGGTATTCGTGGCGCTGAATGGCCCATCAAGGCCTCCCCATATGATCATTTCACTGCCAGTCCAAACTGCCGTGTGACCACTTCGCGCGGTGGGAGCGTTGGTGACGCTTGTGGCCGACCAACTGTTCGTGCTCGGATTGTACCTCGCGCCTGTGTTCCGAAAGGAGAAATATCCATACGACCCGCCCCAAACGATCATTTCGCTGCCAGTCCACACAGCCGTGTGACCATATCGGGCATCAGGAGGGCCAGCGGTAGCTGTCCAGGTATCATCTATGCACGTAGAGCCGTCTGACACGTTAGGAAGCGCATAGCCAACGCTAGTCGCTGCCATTGTAGCGGGCGGTTGGTCCTCCGCGTTGGCTACCCAGGACGCTAACGGCTGTTCTCCTCTTCTTGCAACGCGCTTACTTTTCCTACGGGTATGCTTTGGTAGGGCGCGACCGTCGGCCGCGCCGGCAAGTAAGGACGGCCTAGCAGTTGTTCCCTACCATCTCTCAGTTGGGTTGTAGCTCTATTGAATGTTGCGGCCAACTTTTGCACGTTTTGGTTCCATTCACGGCTGTCCAGCTTCACGGCGTGCTCAGCGTCGCGGTTAGTTGGTCCGTGAGAACTGTCGCTTTTGACGAATTCAATCTCGCTGTACTTCCCGCTGAGTTGCTTCATCTGCTCGACCGTGTTACCCGCCTCCGCCAAGGCTACGGCGGGCAGGTGCGCCTGCAGATCAGCTTCTGCACGTTGCTTCAATTCCCCGTGAATTCTTTGGTCGGACGCGTACCAGTTCGTCAGCAAGCGCTCGGCTAACGCGGGCCGGGCCAGACACTCCGCTATAACAAAGGGATCGTTGCCGAGGGCTTCAAAGAGTTCTTGTAACACCTGGGGCTGTTTGGTGTGCTGCGCCATGCGCTCCATCTCAGCTTGTAACTGCTCAGCAGTAATCGGCCGTTGCCAGTAATCCTCCAGCGCCTGTGAGTTGCGCAGATATTCCGCGACCTTCTTCTCAATTTGCGCCTGCGTCATCACTGCATCGAGCGAAGGCTTGGAATCAGGGCGCTCTTTCGGCCAGATCCGATGACGCCAGTAAACTTCTTCGATAGCTCGTTGATACGCGACGCGGTCGACGAAAGACAGCGTTCTGGCTGGGTTTGCAGCTCTTACTGCATTGTCACCTGTCTGAACAAAGGAGCGAGTAATGACGTTGCCTGTCGGCAAAGCAGGTATGCGTAAGCTAGTCGGGGCAGTGACTGCGCGAACCCCCGTGTAGCTCGCCAGACACACGATGCCGCCGAATATTAAAAGTACGATTTTTTTTAGCTGAGGCAGACCGCTGGAGATAGTGTTATACATGCAAATTACGGAAATTGGCCCCGAGGTTAGAAAGTGACAAAAATCCGGTCAAGATAATAATTTGGTGCCAAGCGCTACGAGGCAGTATCGGTCAATTAATGGCCGCTGGTGTGCAGGATCACTTTGCCGTCCCTGATTTCTCCGCCCGTTACTCCATATTGGTTGGCATATTTGATCACGTAAGTTCGCAGCGATTTTCCGACTCCTGGTAATCCCCAATCCAGCAGACCGGCGGGAATTGTATGGCCGTTGAGGGTCACCTCGCTCAGCTGCACGCTGCTCGCGTTGGTTCCCGGCGGCGCCACTATCGTGACGGTGGCATTAAAATATCGATCGCCCAGACCAAATGCATTTCGAAACGGAACGTCCAATCTTTCCAGCGGAATGGAGAACTGCGCCTGCAGGGCGGTGTCATTGATGCCAACAGAGGCCGTGCCGCGCGATTTTCGATTGGCCGCAATCAGCGCATTGATGTCTGCGGCTGTCAATTCCACGTCAGTTTGCTCGTGAGTGCGCGCCGCTTTTTTCATCGTGTCCAGGCGCTCGCGGACCTCCGCGCTTTTTTGGCTCGGTATGGCCACGCTCGTTTCACCAGGAGTGCCGGCGGTCGTTGCGGTGGGCGCAGTAGCTTCAGGGATTGCTGCAGGTTTATCCGAGAGATAAACGTGACGGACACTCCACAAAGCTCCGCCGATCCCTACCACGACGAGTAAGATCGCAAGCACGATGAGGATCAGGCAGCCCCTTGCAAAACAGCCCATTGCTCGTTTTGGCGGCGGCTCAGTTCGAATATTCATTTTCGTCATGTCGTGGAACAGGCACAAATTCTTCGCCAGACGACCAGTCTACGTGGCTAGCAGGCAGAAATTCGCGCTGGCCCAACCGAACTTCTCAATGAATGGCTGTGTAACGTGTCTGCCTGTTCACGCTTTTGTAGAGTTATTCCAAGTGCTTCGAGTTGCGACCAACTAACTCCAAAAAATTCGCCTCTTTGGCGGATAGATTTGGACGAGGGAGCGGTATTTTTCGAGCAAATGCCTGACCAATTCCTCCTGGAAAAGGTTCGTGATATTGCTCATAGCCTTTTCATGGTAGCGATAGAGACAAAGGACGTTCGGCAGGAACGCGACTCTTAGCTTTGCCTGCGCAATTCGCAGCCATAAATCGTAGTCCTCCCAACCGAACCATCCGAATTTATACAAGTCAGTGTTATAACCGCCGATTTCGATGAGTTGGATCCGGTTAAACAAGGCCATGGCATCGATATAGGGAAATTCGACCAGCATCTGTGGATCCCAATCGAAATATTATTGGAACGCAGTCGGACTGACTGCTTGAGATTCGGGGACGCCGACTTAAAGCCATAGGAACACGACCAGGGGCAGGAAGGACTAAAGTTGCTGTTTTCATGCGGTCGAGTGTCGGAAAAGGGGGCCCGTGCGTCGAGTAAAAAGCCCAATCGCGGAAAGCGCTTGCGATTGGAAGAAGGGATTTCTATTCTGCAATTGCATGCACTCTTGCGAAACCCTCAAAGATCATCGTAGCGTCGATCTCATTGGCGATACGCTGCCATTCGGCGCGCTGTGGTATGCTGGACCGAATGCGATCGAGAACGCAATCGGCTATGCGCTGCACCGTAGCCGGTCACATAATGCGGTGATCCGAGTCTATGATGGGGCTGGCAGGGTGATCGAGACGCACGAGCACAAGGGCGATTTCAAAAAGCCGTAAAGAATTGTCGCAGAAAAATGACTGGACACCATCGAAGCCTAATTGAGTTTGGGTACTACCGCGAAGGCCTTCAGCGTTTCGAGTACTTCATCGTCGGAGTCTCTCTGGCGCTATGCGCGTACGTCGGCCAGACGCTGCATCCTGAGAAGCTCACGTTCTTGTCGGCTTACACGATCGAAGTCGTCTCGCTCGCGCTGCTTATTCTTTCTGCAGGTGTCGGCTTAAAGCGTATTGAATCACTCGTTCAAATCAGTCGCTTGAACGGTCAGCTACTCGACGCAATAGAAAAACGAGGAGGAGTCATGGCAGCAAAACCCAATTCCGAAGGCCTGTTTTTCTTGAAATACCCGGGGAGGATTCTAACCAGGGAAGCAGCAGCAAATTGGCTACGCAACTTAAATGACCAAATACAGGTTCTGCATCACATGATAGAGAACGAAACAACCAGGGCCAAGAGTCTATACAAATGGCGCAATAGGCTGCTCTTAATTGGCTTTTGCGGCTTAGTTTTGTCGAAGGTTCTCACGCCGTACCTCCATTCTTATTAGCGAGCGTTCCAGTTCGAGAAACGCAGTCAGTTTTTCATCGGCGCGCACAATGAAACGTTTGCCGTCGTCGCGATGAGCGTCAGCAACCCAGATTGTTCCCCCACCGAGTCAAGAGCTGATACGCAGCCCCAGCTCCAACAGGCTTTGCCGAGATTGTCAGCGATGGTTTCCCAAGATTTCACGGACTCGGCTGCTTTTACTGATTGTTCAATACCGTCTGCGGTGCAGCTTTACTCACCTCGAGCTGTGCACTCACTCTCTGTAGTGCCGTACTAAGCGCGTCAATTTGCTTTTGCTGTTGCGCCATTGTCGCCTCTTGTTTTGCGTCATTAGCCCTCAGCGCGGTGATCGTCGCTTCCTGCTCCGTGTTCTTCCGGTGCTCTTTGAGAAACTCGTTGAGCAGCATCGCGTTCACCGCGTCGTAGCGCACCGAGTTTGTGTTGCCGTCATCGCCGCGACTCACTGGGTCGGGGCTAATCGTTTCTACGTCCTCGGCTATGAGTCCAAAGCCGAGTGGCCGCGTGGGCTCAATCTCCGTTTTATATCTCACGGGTTTGAGGCCATAGATTACTTCGCTCGCATTCTCCATCGGTTGGATTTCGTCCTTGAAACGCCGTGAAAGAAACTTGGAATCCGAGTTTGCCCTCTGAATTTACATAGACGGCTTGCGATCCGCCCGGTTGATTCCAGATGTTGCCGATATAGCAGCTGTTGCTCACGTTCGCGCCATAGACCCCGGCGCCGATACAAATAACGTTATTGGCCGTGGTAACGTAACCCCCGGCGCTGGTACCCAAGGCCGCGTTGTTCCAACCGGTGGTATTGGAAAAAAGCGCTGTCTCACCTATGGCCGTATTTGCGACGCCGGTCTCGTTGGAATAGAGCGCTTCCCAGGGGCATTCTTTGCCGTCGAAGCTAGGCGGCCTGGCGTTTTCGTTACAAGTAAAAAATACGCCCTTGCATGGAACCATTCGGCTGCGGCCTGTAAAAGGGCGGCTAGAACTTCTCTTGTCGCCGCCGCGGAATCTCAAAATCCGAATCTTTCAGGCGAACGGGCTGCATTCCGCTTTAGGCCAATAAGGGAACTTTATCAGTACTGGCGATCACGAATTTCGTGGGATCTCATGGCGAGATGCCACCATTCAAAGATTCGAATACGCCCTTAAAGAGAGCCGGTGAAAACTTCTTCTGCCGCCGATTTCAAACTATCGCGCAACGGCGGAATGCGCGGTGGCCAGGCAAGAGTGAAGCCGATCGAGTGCGATAAGTTTGGGTTATAAAAGGGGTCCCTCTGGAGCTGTTCGCCCCATTTTTCCTGCACATACGCCGCCTCGCCTGACAACTGTGCGTGCCCTGCCGGACCAAAAATATGTCGCCGCGATGCGGATTCACGATGAATCAAATCGGCATAAGGTGTCCAAATAATCTGCCAGCCCCGTCCGTGCAGCCGAAGACAAAAGTCCACGTCGTTGAAGTTGCTGGGCAGGTTCTCATCAAAGCCGCCGAGATCATTGAAGATCGCTTTTTGCAGTACCATGCATGCAGCCGTCACTGCGGAATAGTTTTGCGATAATACGAAAGTTCGATTCATCGGCGAGATCGGTTGCGGAGGAAAACGTTGGAAGGCGTGACTCGCCAGTCCATGGAGTCCAAGCACTACGCCAGCATGCTGTAATCTTCCGTCTGGATACCACAACCGGGCGCCAACTGCGCCCACTTCAGGTCGGATAGCGTGACTGACCATCTCGCGCAACCAGCCTGTATTCTCCGTTTCAATGTCGTTATTCATTAGCGCCAAAATTTCGCCCCGCGCCGCGCGCACCCCCTGATTGATCAGACGGCTGAAATTGAATTCGTCAGTGTCAGTGAGAATTTGAACGCTCGCGTTCTGGGACAATTCGCGAAATAATGCCTGCGTTTCCGGCGCCCTCGATCCGTTATCAACGATCACAATTTCGATTGGCGTGTAGTCTGTGTTTTCGCGAAGGCTCGTGAGGCATCGTTGCAAAAGCGCCACTTGATCCCGCGTCGGGATGATTACAGAGACGAGGGGCGCCGGTGATGGCAAATGGTAGATAACGCGATACCAGTAGGGATTCTCGGGACAGGGCACTACTGTGCCTGGTATGTTTTCTCGTTGTAGATGATCAGCGATCGCCCGCCGCGCTGCCTTTTGCGCATACGGCTTGGCCCCACCGATCGCCGCCGCGCTGCCTTCGATCATTCGCCAGTGATAAAGCACCCGCGGGATGTGTCTGATCTGGGCGGGTTGCAGCTTTTCAATACAGCGCAGGACCAGATCGTGATCCTGTGAACCTTCATAACCTTCGCGAAAACCCCCGATCTCCTGCAGAAGCGCGCGCCGATAGACGCCCAAGTGACTGATATAATTTTGCCCTAACAGAAGTTCAGGATTCCAGTCGGGCTTAAAAAATGGTGAGCAACGCGCCCCCGATTGGTCGATCTTGTCCTCGTCAGAGTAGATGAGGCCTGCGTCTGGATGATCCCGAATCGTAGCGGCAACAACGGCAAGGGCGTGTTCCGGTAGAAGATCATCTTGGTCGAGCAATGCGACCCACTCGCCGTTGGCCAGTTGTAGCGCGGAATTTGAGCATGCTGCGATGTGGCCATTGCGCTCGCGAAACGTCAGCTTAATCCGCGAATCGGCCGCCGCGTGTTCGTTCAAGGTCTGTGCCACCAATGCATCGGTGGACGCATCATCGGCTATGCACAGCTCCCAGTTCTGATAAATCTGCGCCCGAACCGAGTTTATCGCGGCAGAAAGGTAAACGAGATCGGGATTGTAAACCGGCATGACAATCGAAATGAGAGGATGGCGACGCAAGTTCCGCAGATCCCGGCGAAGAACGATGCGCTCGCGCGCGCCGACAGTGTCGAATTCCTTGACCCACGCAGCGTAGGAATCGTCGCCCAGCATTGAATTCTGAGATGGCCCGGTTGCGCTGCTACCGACACGCAGACTTCTGCAGTTCTTTTCCCTGTTCTTCGGAAAGGTGGATCGTTGGACTGGCACTGGCGTCATCACGAGATCGGCGTTGTTCTTCACGCAATGAGCTTTGATTTTTAATCGCCTCCTCCATGGCACCGAGGAATTCGTTTCCGAAACGTTCAAGACCAAAATATCGCTCGTAGGCACTGCGCGCATTTCTCGCCAGCTTTCGCAGCAAAGGGGGATCTTGAACCAGCCGTTGGATGGCGCCGCCAAGAGCAATCGCGTCGCCTGGCTCTACGAACAACGCATCCTCGTCCGCAATGAGGTTCTCCCCAACTACACCTACTTTGGTACTGAGAATAGGTTTGCCCAGTGCCATTGCTTCAATCAATATCAGCGGCCCAGTTTCGTCGGACGACGTACAAAGCATTACGTCCGCTTCCTGAATAAGAGCGAGTGCGTCCTGATGTCCGACTGTTTCGCGATACTGAAGGTGAGCTGAATTTTCCGCAGCGGCTCTGACTTGCACGGCGAGCTTCGCATCGTGGGGCCGACCGACGATGAGGAACTCACTACGATCAAGCACATCCAGCGGAAGGTGACGCAGCGCTTCCAATAAAGTTGCCTGGCCTTTGCGATGCTCGATCGTGCCAAGCAATAGAAAACGCAAAGGCCCAGCCGGTCGTTCTCGCTGACTGGCATGCCCGTGCGCAATATCAGGGATACCGTAAGGGAGCACGCGAATGGGACGCCTGGCGAAAGGCTGGTACACGTGGCGGCTGCATTTATCGGGCGTGATTATCTGCTCGGCGACCCCCAACACGACCGGAAGGCCCGAGTATTTCCTGAGATATTGATCGCCGGCCAAAGCTTCGTGGATCCACCAGATGTGCGGAATTCCTTCCGTGCGCGCGTCGCGAATCAGCGGCGCCGCAAAGATGGTATTTGCAACGACGCAATCAAAAGCGCGCGTGAATCTGGTAAATGATTTATGACTTCTGACTGACAACCCCCGACCAAACTTTGTGAACGCTTCGTAGCCTGTGGCCAAAAGCGAATCCACAATTACTGGGATGTCCGCCTGAAAAAAGGCTTCGCGCAATGGTCCGTCTTCTGGTGACATTACGACTACAAACGTTCCGTGCTCCCTGCACCATCTCGCGAGGTGCGACATGATGATTGGGGCGCCGCTCAGGCTTAGGTCATGCGAAATCAGCAATAAGTTTCGCCCTGAATTGTTGTTAGCGGAATTGCTGCGCGCGAACATCTGCATTGGTTCCGGCGAATCGCGGTATAACCAATCCCGCATGTTCTTCGTATAATACGGATCGTGGCAGGTAAACGCCGCCCAGCGTCGCAGAAGGAAAATCGAAGCTTTGTCAACGACCTGCGCCTTTGCTGTTTGCTGCACCTGATCGATCGAGGCGTGGCCATGGTGAATTAAGGTCACGAAGGGCGTATAGACACAGCGCAGCCCAGCTTCGCGAAGTTTGAAACAAAGGTCGAGATCGGAATGCGCTATCGGGGTATTGATCTCATCAAATCCTCCCACGCCGAAGAAATCCGCGCGCCGCACGGCCATACACGCCGCAGATACCGCGGAAACCGGACGCATGGATTGCGCGAAATTAGCGTAATCGATCGAATCTCCTGGCCACTGGTGCATTGCTGTGCCCACCAGACCGCGAACGCCAGTAACCAAACCCGCATGTTGAATTCGACCTGTCGGGTAAAGCAGTTTCGGTGCGACTGCGCCGACTTTTGGGTTTTCCAATGGCTCGATGAGGTTCTCGATCCAATCGCGCTGTCCCGCTTCAATGTCGTCATTGAGAAAAATTAGGCGCTCCCCGCTCGCTGCTTGCGCCCCGGCGTTGCATTTTGCAGAAAAGTTGAAAGGCGCATCGAACGCGACGAACCGAACCTGACTGCTAATGGGTTCGGCTAATGTGCGAAGCTTCTCGATCAATTCGGTGCTGGTTGCGATGATAAATTCCGCGTTCGGGTACTCGGTCAGGGCTGGCAAATCGCGTGCGCATTTTTCTGCCCGCACCGGTGAGTCGGTTGGGATTATCACCGAAACATGCACCGCTTTTTGCAAACGCATACGTACCCGATTGGCGGTCGGATATTCTAAAACCTCTGCATTGAATCCGCGCCGTTTCACCGCATCAACCAAAGCGGCAATGTTGGTTTTGCGGGCGTGCGGTTTTCCGCCGCTGGCGGCAGAGGCAGCGTGCTCTCGCCAGTGATAGAGAACGTGCGGGATGTGAACGATTTCTCGCGCCTGCTCGGTGGCGCGTAACGCGAAATCGTAGTCCTGGGAGAGATCGAATTCCTGGCGGAAACCGCCGAGCGCAAGGGCGAGCTCGCGTCTATAGGCGCTCAGATGTCCGATATACATAAACGAGTAAAGCAACTCCGCACTCCATTCTGGTTTGAAGAATGGCTTTGCTCGTTCGCCCGATTGCAGCAGACGATCTTCGTCACTATAAAAGATGTCGGCTACGGGCCGGCGGCGAATCGCATTGGCTAATTCATAAAGGGCGAACGGCGCGAGCACGTCATCATGATCAACTAGCGTGATGAAATCGCCGGTTGCGAGCCGCAAGGCGTGGTTTGTGTTTTCGGAAATGCCGAGATTTACCTCAACTTGCTGGATGCGAATACGCTTAGTGGTTTTCGTCCAGCGCCGCAGCGAATCGAACGTTTCTCGGTTCGCGGACCCAGCATCCACGACGCACGCTTCCCAGTTGTCATACGTTTGTGACAGGATTGAACTGAAGAGTTCGTTGAGAAAGTTCGCAGGCGGATCGAGCAATGGGATCAGCAAAGAAATTTTCGGGCGTAGATCCCATACGCTTGACTCGGTCCGTTGCTTCTCCAAATCGCTGGCGGTCGGTTCATGCTCCGTCACCCATTTTGCGTAATCCTTTTCAATCGGGCTCAGTGTAATTTTCTCTTTGAGTGGGGCCGGCTGAGCCAAAAATTTTCGCCGTAACTTGCCCAGAATTCGCGCGAATTCTCTCGCGACGCGTTCTCCGACCGACCTGCGCGGTTTAGGCCCTTTTGGCACCACAAAGCATCGACCTTTATTGCGGCAAGCCGACTTCGCGACGGTGAGCGCCTGCTTTTGCTCCGTCAGTTTGGCATTCATCTTCTGTATCTGCGCGAATTGATCATCCATGACCAGTTGCGCATCGGCGCGGTCGCGGCTCACAATTGAAAAACGCTGGGCGAGTTCAGCGATCGTTCCCATCGGTTCGCCAAGCAACTCCTGTGCTTTGGCGCGGTCGGCATTAATTTCCTCAAACCTACGGTTGAACTCACCAATGCAGCGCTCCTCGTACTCAATCACGCTTTGCGCTTTGGTCCGATCCTCAACAATCGTATCGAACAAAGTCTGGCGCGTTTCGAAAAAACGAGCTCGACGTTCAGCGTGTCGTGCTTTTTTTGTCTCCATTATTGACTCGGCGATCAGCCGATAGCCTTGAGCCAGCACCGTTGTCTGATCGAAAAGTGCTGTGCGAAAGGGCGATGCTTTCGCCGCAGTTATTTCCGTCGCAACGCCAAGGCCGATTCCTTCGGCAAAATGCGCCGCGGCCTTTTCTCTCATGAAATTTGCCCACGCGTCTCCGGGGCTATCCTGTCGCTCGAGGCCGATCCCGTGCAACAAAATCAGCGCGTTGGTGGACAATTTCGACCGCCAAATCTCTAATTCTTGCCGGACCGTTTCACCGGAATCGACGTCATCAATTAGCAAGACCTCGATTGAACCATCTGCGAAATCGGCTGCCGCCCTGACTACATCGGCTTCTACCAGCTGCGATGCGGTGGCAAAAAATTTTGCTGTTGCTTCCTGAGCGAGCCGCCATGCTGGATCATCATTCGCCGGCTCGTCCGCTCGTGGACGTCGCACAGCGACACACCGCGATGACAGATTTTGTTCAACTACGGCCTGACAAAAGGTTAGGTGAGCCTGGGCGTCCGCCAGGCCGAGTGCAACGATGAGCGCCGGTTTGTCCTGCACGACGATGTCAAAAAAAAACGGCAAGTAGCATCGCGTCGGACCACCCGTGAAAAATTTCGGCTCAAAATTTTCCGCTCCATAGAATGGCGACTCCATCGTCGTGGAGTGTAAAGGAAAAGGGTGGCCGCGCAAAAATTCTCCTGAGTAACTCAGGCTCCTTTACAAGGCTCCCGTCGCTGCCAAACCGCGTTGGCGATTTGTGTAACGATTATTATGATTGCTGCCCGATATGGATTGGTTTTTCGCATTAATGAAAGTTCAGCCGCGTTCGGTATGTACGGCGCCTTGGTGAAAGTAGCAGCGCATACTGCGCTGACGCATACCGCATTGCGGCCGCTCATGCTTGTCATAAGACTGAACTGTCACATGTCATGAGACCATGCCCGGCCAGCATGTGCTCCCCAGCACGCGGATGGATGTGCAACACATTCCACACAGCGTCGTTTTCTTCTTCACAAAATGCGGCACTTGGATTAATCGCGAGCATGTCGTTACAGCCGGGAGACATCGGCGATGGAGTGAGTGAAGGGGTTGTCGAGCGCAAGGCGTCCGCACGTCCTGCAACCGATCCGGAACGCTGGGTTCGATGATCTTCCGTCAATATCCCTTCCCCGTCACCAACCATAGTCAGCGTTACGCCTTTGAGCACGGACCACAGTCTTTGTGGCGCTGGAACGTTCACATGGGCTGGCCGGCGATGCTGGTGACATGGGATGGAATCTGGCTGCCGCAACAGTGGCATAAACCCAAGAACATTCTTTGGCGCGGGAACCAGAGCAACTGGCTTGTCCGCTGTAATCACCTGGAGCAGTGGGAGCAAGCTGATGAAAAGGCCCGCGCTAACTGGTCCAAAGGTGCAGATTCACCGTTTCAATGAGACGCATGAACCCCATTGCCGTTTTCTACCATTACCGACTGTCCGGGGGCAGGCCGGCAATCAGTGAACCGCACGCCGCACGGATCTTCGCGGCCCAAATAGAGGCGCTTGGGGTCTCTGGCCTAGAAGAAGTGGCGAGCAAGGTTATGGCCATGGCCGCTTCGGTCCCGGACGCTATGGCGGCAGCGCCCTTTCTTCCGGCGAAGACCATGTCGATTGCCTTGGGCGATGCGGCGACTGAACTGCCGACACTTTGCCACCTCCAAGTCTTTGCTCAGAACAACCCCGATTCGTATATCTTCTACCACCACATCAAATGCGCCACTCGGAGCGATAATCTGTGCAGAGTCTGGCGGGAGTGCATGACTCGCCGCCTGGTCTTAGGCTGGCGGCATTGCGTCGCCTTATTGGACTCAGGCTGTGATTCGGTCGGCTGTCACTGGCTAACGCCGGAGCAATACCCGGCTCTGGTCCAAAGCCCATTCTGGGGCGGCAACTTCTGGTGGGCCAAGGCCAGTTTCATTAACACCTTGCCAAAACCGCCCCTGGAGGGGGACCGCTTTCTGGCCGAGAAATGGATCGGCACCGGGATCCGGCGGCCCCAAGTCTTTGACTTACACCCTGCTTGGCCTTCAATGGAGTGCGCCAAACAATGACCTTCCACGTTCTCAACCACTTTTCCCGGCGTGCCTCGGCTGAGTTCCTGACCATGTGGTTCCGCGGCGAGGGTTTTATTTGGCACCCAAGCCACCACTTTGATTTCGAGTTCGCCAAGGAGGATTGGATTCAGCCGTTGCGGATAGAAATGCCCCCACTTTCGAAGAACCGGAGGAAGAGTTGCCACTTTTTGTAGAAATGCTGGCGCGCGCCAATTGCGAAGCGAATTAGCATGCGTCGCTCACGCCGCGCTGCGAAATTTAGCATAGCAACCCGACCACAGACCTGCTGCTTTCGACGTGAAGTCGGCTTGGGTAGTGAATGCAACAAACGTAACTGCGCGTTATTGAGCTCCCTCTGGCTTCACCCCCGAGGCTCGGATCCAGTCATCGTCCGTGCGAATCCGCCCATCCAAAAAGCCCGCGCGTTTGAGGTACGTCTCGATCTCTTGTGGGGTGGAGTTCTGTGTCATATGGGGCCGGCGATTTGTGGGCGAGAACGCACGGTGAGTTTCGAAGACTCTCCAGCCGCCATCCGAACAAAGATTGATGTTGTCCACGTAAATTCGGCCTCTGGGTCGCAACACACGAAACGCTTCCGAGATGTAGTTGTACCGGTCCCAGGACTCGAGGTGCATAAACACTACCGTGCAATAAACAACGTCCACTGAAGCATCCGCAACGCCGCTCAAATTATAGCCGGATATCTCCACTAGCTCCACATTCGACAAATCCTTCAAGCGTTCTGCGGCCAGCGCGAGCATATTCGAGGCGACATCGCAACCGATCCATTTTCGGCAGAGTGGCGCCACAACTTTGCCTACACGCCCAATCCCGCAGCCTATTTCAAGAACGACATCATCCTTTCCAATACCGACGCTCTCCTGAAGAAACCTCAAAGTTTCCTCGCCAGTCGCCTGCAGAGCGGCTTCTTCCGTCACGCCGATTACATGCAATTTCGCCTGATCTTCAGTGGTTGAGAGCGCCGACCACACCTTTTTGTATTCGGAGCGCGCTGGCTGGTGTTCCATTTGCGTTAATTAGCCGATCATCCAGACACGTCAATCGTTGCCCAATCACGCGAAACGTTCAGCGAACCGGCGTTGTCTCTCTCCTTTCGCCCGCCAGCGGGTGGTGTTGACAGGTTGTCCTGATCGTTTTAGTTTCGGCGCTCATTTAGATAACTCGGATTTTTCACGCAAATCTTAAAGCTCCTCGTCTTGCCGTTGTTCTTCGTCACCTGCCTGTGGGACACCGTTACTCATGAGATTATGGCAGCGACTATTCCATCGTATACGGTTATGGGCATCGCCGCTCCATGTAAATCGTAGTTAGGACAAGCAAAACACTGACATGAAAAAGCAACTTCATCCCGCCGACAAAGCCTATCTGATTCGACGCGCATTTTACCTGCTTCTGCTAGTTGCGGTTTGGGCGATGCCATTCGCGCTAGCGCAACGAAGTGCGATTAGGCGAAGTGTCGGTAAGCCGGGGGGAGCGCTATCTCGTGTCCCGGAGGTTCCTCAGCTCACCAGTGCAAGACTTGGCGCACACATTATGCTCGCTCCAGCGCCACCGAGCGCGCCGCAGACAGTCCTCTACGACCAGTACGATAACGCCGGAACCGACGTCACCGTGTCTGCGACATTCACCGACTTTCCTACTTCCGGTGCCGATCTGGCCGACGACTTTGTTGTGCCTACAGGTCAGACTTGGAATGTGCAATCGATCGACGCTGATGGCGCGTATTTCTTTGGAGTGGGACCAGCCATCGATTGGAATGTATTTTTTTATGCCGACAACGCTGGCTTTCCTGGCGCGCAGGTCTACAGCACGACTCATCAGCCAGTCCAGCAAAACGGCAGTACGTTCACCGTAAACCTGCCGAGTCCTGCTGTGCTCAGCGCCGGCACCTACTGGGTTGAGATCCAAGCCAACATGACCTTTGGCACTCAGGGCGAATGGGGCTGGAGCAATCGCACGGTCACATCGTATAACGCTGCCGCCTGGCAGAATCCTGGTGGCGGCCTCGGCGTCTGCCGAAGTTGGAGCCGCCGGGGAGCAACTTGTGGCACCGACCCGTCGGAGCCCGATCAGATGTACCGGCTCAACGGGACAACAAACCGTGCACAGCTCGGCAACATCTCCACGCGCGCCTTTGTTCAGACGGGCGACAACGTGATGATTGGTGGTTTTATCGTGCAAGGTACGACCCCAAAAAGGGTGATTATTCGCGCCATTGGTCCTGAGCTTGGTGCGCCTCCATATAACGTTCCCGGTGCGTTGGCTGACCCAACATTGGAACTGCACGATGGCAGCGGCGCTTTGATTGCCTCTAACGATAACTGGCAGACGACGATCATCGGCGGGATTATCACCAACAATCAGGTTAGTGATATCCTGAACAGCCGCCATGCACCGGGTGACGCAAGGGAATCTGCTATCATCGCAGACCTGCCAGCGGGCAACTACACTGCGATCGTGCGTGGAGTGAACAGCACCACTGGAGTTGCTCTCGCGGAAGTGTACGATCTTAGCTCCGGTACCAATTCGATCCTCGGCAATATCAGTACTCGGGCCTTTGTGCAGACAGGCGACAACGTGATGATAGGCGGGTTTATCGTCCAAGCGACTACACCAAAGAGAGTGATTATTCGTGCCATTGG